>ERZ838577.113-NODE-113-length-133597-cov-10.080694_pt1 | contig 133597 bp, 115 predicted proteins | sample MGYA00519682_ERZ838577 | MGnify/ENA primary metagenome ERZ838577 (study PRJEB31850, sample SAMEA3708838) | human gut metagenome | biome: human gut; feature: human-associated habitat; material: faeces | place: China | collected 2014 ... | reverse complement strand
AAAAGGATCGAAGCCACCGCCATTCTGCGTGGTGTTCGGAACATCGCCGATTTCGAATACGAACGCAATCTGGCCGATGTCAATAAAGAAATCCTCGGAGTGGAGACTGTGCTTATGTTCTCTCTCCCCGAATATTCATATATATCAAGCTCGATGGTGAGGGAACTTGCCGCCAACGGTCACGACGTTTCGTCGCTCATCCCGTGAACATCCCGGCGGGAGTCCGTTAAGATTGCCGCCGATATTTATTATTTTGAATATGAAAAAATTACTCGCTTTAATAGGAAGCTGTATTTTGCTCACAGCTTTCGCTGCAACAAGAAACACCGGAATCCCGGCAAACCAGAAACTGCGCATGGCCGAGGCCGCCGTGGCTCAGTTCTATGTCGACACCGTAAACGAAGACAAACTCGTGGAAGCGGCCATCCGCAGTATGCTCGAAGAGCTCGACCCCCACTCCGCATATTCCAATCCTCAGGAAACCAAAGAGCTGAACGAGCCGTTGGCCGGCAACTTCAGCGGTATCGGCATCACCTTCAATATGAACCGCGACACGCTTTATGTGATCTCCACCGTGGCCGGCGGCCCATCGGAACGTGTAGGTCTTCTCGGAGGCGACAGAATTATCAGCGTTAACGATACCCTCATCGCCGGCGTTAAGATGCGCAACACAGATATCATGAAACGCCTTCGCGGACCCAAGGGAACAAAAGTCGATGTCCGCGTGCTCCGCAGAGCAGCCGCAAAAGCCGACACTATAGACTTCCGCATCACCCGCGCCGACATACCCATCAACAGCGTCGATGCCGCCTACATGGTCGATTCGAAAACAGGATATATCCGTCTGAGCAGATATTCCGCAGAAACGGCCCATGAAATCACAAAAGCCCTCCGCGACCTGAAAAAGCAGGGCATGGACCGCCTTATCCTCGACCTTGTCGACAACGGCGGCGGCTACCTTCAGCCCTCGGTAGAGATTCTCGGCGAGTTCCTCGCCCCGGGACGCCTCGCGGTATATACCGAAGGACGCAACTCTCCACGCTACGACAACCTCACCTCCCCCTCCGGCCTCAAGCCTCTTTTCGATGAGGGACGCCTCGTGGTGATGGTGAACCAGTATACCGCCTCGTCGGCCGAAATCACCACAGGCGCCATCCAGGACTGGGACCGCGGTGTGGTCGTGGGCCGCAGAACCTACGGCAAGGGTCTCGTGCAGCGCCCGTTCCCCTTCCCCGACGGATCCATGATGCGACTCACTGTAGCACATTATTACACGCCCACCGGACGAGACATCCAGAAACCTTACCGGAAAGGCGACCAGAGGGCTTATGCCATGGATATAATCGACCGTTTCAACAGCGGAGAACTGATGCATGCCGATTCAATCAAATATATCGACTCCCTGAAGGTCTCGACCAAACTCCTCGGACGTCCCATATATGGCGGCGGGGGCATATCTCCCGACGTGTTCGTACCACTCGACACCACGGATTTCACCAAATATTATCGCGACGTGATGGCGAAGGGGCTTATAAACCGCTTCGCTATAGAATATGTCGACAGTCATCGCAAGGAGATCCGCAAAAATTATAAGAACGATACCGATTTCCTCAGGGGATTCGAAGTGAGCGACTCCATGCTCGACACTCTTTTCTCCATGGCCGAAAAAGAGGGTCTGCCCCGCAACGAAAAGGAAGCCGAACAGAGCGCGTCCCTCTTCAAAATGATTCTCAAAGGGCTTATCGGCCGGGATATCTACGACCAGCCTACCTATTTCAAGGTCTATAATGAATACGATCCGATATTCAAAGAAGCCTACCGGATTATAAACTCCGATGAATACGACAGGATTCTGTCGCCAAAGAGCGAATCCGGAAACAAAAGCAACAAGTATTAAACCGAATTCCAAAACGATCTTCCCCTTATGAAACATCTTCTTGAGTCAACTCTTATAGCCGCGGCGGTGGCCTTTGTTCCTGCAGCCTCCGTCAAAGCGGCTCCGCAACAGTTCAGGCATGTGCCAACCAAAGCGGAAGTGGTATCGAAAATCATGTTGCGCGACACCCTCCCCGCCACCGGAAAGGACTCGCTTTTTGTTCGCACCCCGGAGGAGATCATCGCCCTGACGGATATTGCTCCCGACATACCGGATTTCAATATCATAGCGGCTCCCTGGGTCTTCAAGGAATATCGGCCCCTCGACCGTCCGCGTCGGATTGCCGCTCCCTCTCTGGAGAGCTCCTGCCGGGAACTCTGGCTGAAACCTGACACGGCTTCCGCCACTACCTTCATTCCCGACACCACGTCGACATCTTTCCCTAAAGTTTATATTGAAGATGAAGCTGTCGTTGAGCCGGGACCGGAATTGTTAGAGGGAGAAACGCCCGCATGGCTCCGCAACGCCATCGCTTCCTACAATATGCAGGAAGATCTGAAGTATTCGATGATGGTGGCCGAACCTTCGCTTATCGAATATGCCTACTGGGAACTGCCGGTGCCACCCACATTGCCCGAAGACGATCATAGCTTCACCGGTTTCCTGAAACGCACCTTCGTGCCTCAGGTCGATAAGGCAGAAGCTGTGATTCCCGAAAATGAAATCAATAAGAAACACTGGCTCCACGTGGTCAACGGTGCCCTTCAGTTCTCGCAGGCTTTCGTCTCCGAAAACTGGTATCAGGGAGGTAACAACCACCTGGCATTGCTCATAAATTTCCTCTGGGACGTGCAGCTCAACGGAGTATACCATCCGAAGCTCCTTTTCCAGAGCACACTCTCCTATAAACTCGGACTCAACTCCACCGAAGAAGACCAGTATCATAAATATTCGATCTCTCAGGATATTTTCCAATACAACCTGAAATTCGGTTACAAAGCGGCCAACAACTGGTATTATTCATTTACCACCCAGTTCAAGACCCAGCTACTCAACAACTATCCGAAAGATTCGGATAAAAGAATAGCATCGTTTCTTACCCCGGCCGACCTCAACCTCGGTATCGGTATGACCTACAGCAAACAGAACAAGAAGAAGACATGGCAGCTAAACGCTTCCATTGCCCCGCTTTCCTACAATCTGCGCACTGCCATCGACCCCGAAGTGGACCATAATCTCTTCAATATCCCCCAGTCGGCCCATACCCACAGCGAGTTCGGTAGCAACGCAGAGATCACATTCAACTGGAAAATCGCCTCCATGATCACCTACAAGACGCGTCTCTTCCTTTTCACCGATTATAAATATGGAATGGGCGACTGGGAGAATACCCTCAATTTCCAGTTCAACAGATTCTTCTCCACCCAGCTTTATGCCAATCTGCGCTACGACTCGTCCGTCGACAAGTCGATAGCTCCGAAATGGAACCGCTGGATGCTCAAGGAGATTCTGAGCGTAGGCCTCTCATACACCTTCTCCACAAAAAACTGACGCAACAAAACCTTTCACGGCCATGTCCTCGGAATCATTCATAAAATCCCTGGCGGTATCGGCAATCGCCGGTGCAGTGTTCTTATGGGCGACTACACTAAGAGCCGAAAAAACCGTGAGGGATATGGAAGATGCTTTGGAATACTGCCGCATCACTCCGCTCGAACGCCCCGAAGGCGTTTGGGAATTTCCCGAAGACGAGACCCGCGTGTTAATTAAGAAGACTCCAGGGAAACCGAGAAGCTACGACATTGTGCATATTTCGGGACCTGACTGCCGCCTGCAGCCGGGTGAGACAATCGGCAGAATGACAGCCACCGTCGACCGAAACAAATACAAACTGTCTCTCTCGGTGAGCCGTGATTATGGTCTTCTCTCCGATACCCGATCCTGTTCAGCCGAATTTCGAGAAAAGGAAAACAGTCTGGTGATTCGCCCTGCACGCATAAAAATAACGACACGCACACTCTGGTTTCTGCCCAAATTCTGGAGGTCGCTTAAAATTATCTACGACAACCCGGCGGCGGACCTTCCCCACGGTATAATCCGCATCTACCCGCCGGCTCTACCTGAAAACCCGGTTTACCTGTAGACGCTGATTCTCTTCTACACTCGTTTCTATCCCGCTTTATTACGTTTTATATGCGGCTACTCCACAATCAAAAACTTTTACAATGAAACTATATACAGGATTTGTTATCATTGCTATTGTAACCCTGACTATCATCCTTCCGGCGGGTGCCCGAAAAATAGGATATAAGCATAAGACCGTCGGCAAGAAGGCCTCAGTCGCAGTAGTGGCACGCGATGCCGCCGACAGCGACACTGTGCAGGAGATGGTTTCCGGAAGTTTTATGGTGGCCTCCCAATGCGAGAGATGCAACAACGGCTATCGCCTCGACCAAGTGGTATTCACAGGATTCGATAAGAAAAGGGGAAGTGCAAAAGAGAGTTTCTTCATCATCAACAAAACCGACAAAGTGCTCACGGGAGTATCGCTTTTCATTGATTACCGCACTCCTGACGGGCGCCAGCTCACACGCCGTTTCATCAAACTCTCATGTTCGATTCCTCCGGGGGAGACGAGAAAAGCCGACATCGACACGTGGGACACCCAACGCTCGTTCTATTACGTAAAAAGTGTTCAGGGGAAGAAAGGGGGAAACCCGTTTGAGGTCGTTTTCGACCCTATAGCCTATTGGCTACGCTTCGACGACGAAGCCTGTCGGCAGGCCCAGGCCACGATGTAAGACACCGCCGATACAGCGATAAATCCAAGGATAAATCCGTAGCGGTCCGAAACCTCGGCAGCCAGAAAGATTGCAAGCATCGGGGCTTTCACCGCTCCCGACAGTATCACTGCTGTTCCGATAAGCGCGAAAGACTCCGGAGACACCGACGGATCGAACCATGTGTTGACTCCCAGACCGAAAAGATAACCCAACAACGATCCCGCGAAGATCGCCGGTGCGAAAATGCCCGCGACTCCGCCACCGTAATTGGTAGCCCCTACAGCCACACCTTTGAGCAAAAGAACGGCGATACCGCATATCACGGTTATCACAAGCCGATGCGAATCATCGAAAAGCGGACTATAAAGCATCAGGGAATCATTGTAGCCATTGATAAGGCTGCCTACGATATTATAACCGTCGCCATACATCGAAGGGAACAGGAATATTATCAGCGAAAGTGTGATTCCGCTTGAGAAACATCTCACCCAACGATTACCGATCCGTGTGAACAGACGTCCCGCAAAATCAAGGGTTTTGGAATAATAAATACTGTATAAACCACCGACGACTCCGAGAAGCGCTATCCAGCCCAATTGATCGGGGCAGAACACCTGCATGCTGATAATCGATACGTTCCAGGTGAATCCGGTGAGAATATAGACTACGGCAAACGAAGAGAGAGCCGCGCTCACCACAGCCACAAGCCCTATTACACTCATCTCCATCCGCAACACTTCGATTGCGAAGAGCATTCCACCGATAGGAGATTTGAAAATTCCTGCGATTCCGGCTGCCGCTCCGCAACCGAAAAGAATCCGCGTGGCTTCAGGAGTAAGCTTGAAAAAGCGCGACACCCTGTTGCCGATTGCAGCTCCCGAGAAAGCGCTCGGACCTTCACCTCCGGCCGACCCTCCGAAACCTAAGGTAAGGAAACATCCTATAATCGGGCTCAGCACATGCGACTTCTTGAAAAAATAGCTGTGGCTGACAAGACGCTGTTTCAGCTGCTCGGTGCCATGCTCGAGATTTTCCCGGATTATATACTGATAAAGGGTGGCGAGAAAGATTCCGGTAACAGGTAGCAGAAGCAGCCGTAAATTATAGCTGAAACTATCGAGTTCTCTGGAGAGAAACCCCGAAAACCATGAGAGTCCGAAACGCAATGCCGCGGTGGCAAGACCCGCAAACAGGCCCACTACCGTAGCGGCGAGTATAGTCACCCCGTTTTGGGGGATATCTGCCTTCAATTTTGTCAGTATTCCTGTAGTCGCGTTTGCCATCCTTGCTCTTTATTTCATCGGAATCAGGAGCACCAGCTTCCCGCCCTTTTCATAGCTTTGGTCGGCAATCAGCGATGAATTAATCAGGAAGTTGATCATCCTGCAAATCCGCAATGCCGCGTCCCCTTGGCGGGCAAGTTCCGCATAATTCACGAAATTGTCGAAAATCTTCTCCTCCTTGCCAAAGGGGAAAGGAGTGCCGGTGTGCAGGAACACGAAACGCGCTCGTTTAAGCGTCTTCTCTTCCGTGCAGAGCAGTTCGAATTCTCCCCCGGCGGGTGTGAGTTTCTCGGCCACTACAAGGATATGGTCGATAAGATAACGCAGGCACTCGGCATCGACATTAATTCTGAAGTCGGGATCCGGATATGTAACCTTGATTGTTTTGCCTTCTCTCAGATTCCTCTCGGCTTTAGCGGCGCATTGCCTCATTATTTCGCTTACGGAATCCGAACCTTTGTATTTACTGCTTTCCCCATGTCCTATAGAGGAAATATACATTATATCGTTGATGATATAATTCATCTTGTCGGCCAGCGACGTTTTATTCGACAAAGCACGCCCGCTTTCTACATCGGTTTCAGGTCTCGACCCGGCAGGCTCCTCCCCGCGATGTTCCTTATAATAGTCATGATACCGCTGGAGTTTAAGCTTATCGCGTTCGGCAGCGAGGGAATCCACAAATGCAGAGATATCTGAAACGGTTTTACGATATCTTCCCCAATAGTAAAGAAGTATTCCGAGAAGCATCAGGAGCACTACCCAGCCTCCTATGACAAAACCCATCATTCGGCGCGTAGAAGAAATCTGCTCCTGTTTGTTCTCAAGCTGGAGTCTGGAATTCTTTGCCTTCAGGATATTTGCGTCATACCTTATTTTCAGCTCATTATATTTGATATCGGAGTTGTTCAGATCGTTTACCCTCCCGAGGGAATCGAACTCTGCTTTGGCCGATAAGAAGGTCGCTTTGTCATTGAGCGATAGTGAAGCCTCCATGAGCATCTCGAGCAGGCGCGGACGCAGCGTCACGCTCAAGGGCAGCTTGAGCTGCTCCTTGATCAGCGCCACAGCTTCGGCATAATGCCTGTTCTTCATAGCATAATATGCCTTGACCCGGGGCTTGGCCCGGAAATCGGAGGCAACCTCCTCATCAATTTTGCACAATTCAAGGATCCGGTTGTAATACCTATTCACCTCCTGCAACGGCAACGACTTATAGTTGCTCAACATCCGCCGGTATACAATGTATTTGTTCACATTGTAATTGCGGTATTTCCTTCCCTCCTCCTTATATTTCTTCTCCAGTTCACCGATTATGCCGAGAAGTTTGCGGTCGGCTTCGAGAGCCTTCTGCGAGTTGCCTATCGACGAATAGATGTTGGCCGATTCGGTGTAAAAGGTGTTGTATAAGGCGTACGACTTGATATCGGTCCTTTTCATCAGCCGGTCGAGTCCGTCGAGATATTCTTCCAGAATTTCTCCCTGAATATAGGTGCTCAGATAAACGCAGATTGTATAGAGACGCTCTATTTTCTCATAGTCATCTATCTTGTCATAGCCGTCGAAAGCCATCATTCTGGTGATCATCTCCCGGCGCTTATTTTCAGGAGCGATACGCGCCTGCAGCGCGATCCGCCGCATCTTCACAAACAGCTCGGTCTCCTTCTGCTCCGTCCCTTTGGGAAGGCCCGAGGCCAGACGCTGAAGCCGTGCAAGCACTGCATCATCGCTCGTCGAGTTCGACATCAGGCGAATCACGTCGGCTCTCACAACATGATCCTTCTCACGCGTCGCTACGCCATAAAGCATCTCGCCTATCTGCTGGTAGTCTTTACGGGGTGAGAGGTCCAATATGTCATAAAGGATTTTTATCGAATCTTTGCGCGAACTGACAGATGATAATTCAGAACGCAATTTCGCAACTTGTGCCTCTTTTACCGGGGTCGCAAAAGCGCAAAAAGCGACTGCTGCAAAAAAAACTGTAGAAAGGAATGTCCTCTTCATAACAATGTACGATTGACCGATATGCCGCCTGATGAATTTTTACGTGCGCACGCCAAACCAAACAAAATTAATAAATTCCTCACTAAGTACCAAAACAATCGGCTTATCGGGCGAGAATAAGCGCCGAATATGGAGCCAAGGACACTTCGCCGCCTCGGGTGGCGCCGAGGTCGCCGGAGGCGGAAATATGCCCGTCTTTTGCCACTATCTTCCAGTCGCCTTTAGCCACTTTCACTTTCCGCGATTCTCCCGCACCGTTGAACACCACCTTTATCTCTTCCCAGCTGTCGCCGTTGGCATGATTTTTCAGAGAGTAAGAGATCAGATTCGGTGTCTTCTCGGAATCGATTTTGTCGAACACAAGATTTCTTGCTATATCCTGCGCCGTTGTCATGCGGAACGCAGGATGCGCCTTGCGGAGCGATATGAGCTCCTGATAGTATTCGAAAAGATCGTGATAACGCGCTTTGTTCCGCCAGTCGATGGCATTGATCGAGTCGGGCATGTTGTAGGAATTGTGCACTCCCTTCTTGTCGCGGAACACCTCTTCGCCTGCAAACATAAAAGGCGTGCCCTGCGAGGTGAAGACTATTGTCTGTGCAAGCTTTGCGGCATCGAGCATGTTCTTCTCGGGTTCGCCGGCCATGGATTTGCGGAGTTTGTCGGTAAGACAGAGGTCATCATGACATGAAACATAATTCACTATCATCTCCGGAGACTTCGCATAGGGAAATTTCGAGTTGTTGCCTTTTGAATAGTCCACTTGGGGATGATCGGTAGCAGCTACGATACCGATCTTCACGGTTTCCTCAAGTCCCGGCTTCCCGGTAGCGAATCCGCGGTCGGAAGCATCTGTATAATGGCCTTTCACAGCATCGCGAAGGTCATCGGAAAAGACTGCCACATCCGTCATCTTAGATACATTCTCTTTCAATGCCCTCCGATCTTTCTCAAGAGGAGAATCGCCGGCTGTCCATCCTTCGCCATAAACGAATATCGAGGGATTGATCTTTTTGAGCTCGGAAGCTACGCGGTTCATGGTCTCCGTGTCGTGGATCGCCATCAGATCGAAACGGAAACCGTCGATATGATATTCCCGGGCCCAATATTTCACGGAATTCACGATATAATCGGAGGTCTGTTTCAGATCCGAGGAGGTTTCGTTGCCGCAACCGGACGCATCTGAATAGCGCCCGTCGTCCCAATGACGGTGGTAATATCCGGGAGCCGTCAGCTCAAAGTTTGAGCCGTCGTTCTCGGCAGTGTGGTTATACACTACGTCCATAATGACGCCGATGCCGGCATCATGCAGGGCCTTTACCATTTCTTTCATCTCCCGGACGCGGGTTGCGGGATCCGACGGATTTGTGGAATAGGATCCTTCGGGCGCATTATAATTCTGCGGGTCATACCCCCAGTTATAGGTGTTCTTCCAGAGATTGGCCTCATCTACAGAATTATAATCATAGGAAGGCAGGATGTGCACATGTGTCACTCCCAATTCCTTCAGATGGTCGATACCTGTCTTCAGACTGTCGGGCGAAAGGGTCCCCTTTTCCGTCAAAGCAAGAAACTTACCTTTATTGGCGATTCCCGACGAGGGATCCATCGACATGTCGCGATGATGCATCTCATAGACAATCACGTCGCTGAAATTCTTCACTTCCGGACCTTTGTCGGCACCCCAGCCCTCAGGGTCAGTCTTGCTGAAATCAATGATGGCGGCTCTTTTGCCGTTCAATCCGACAGCCTTTGCCCAGACTCCCGGAGTTTCGTCGAGCCATTTGCCCCCTTGTTTCACCCGGAAAGTATAAAACTTGCCGTAAAGCTGACCGGGCACGGACGCTGTCCATGTGCCGTTGGAGAGATCTGCCTTCATCTGAATTGTCTCATAAGGCGCGCCGGTTTGACCGTTGTCATAAAGATTGAGCTGAACCTCCTCTGCTTTCGGACTCCAGAGGCGGAAGCGGGTGGCATCAGCGCCGACAGTCATTTCAAGGTCTTCTCCGTCGTAGGTGGGATAGGATACGAACCGGGCATCATAGGAGCTGCGGGCAATAGCCTCGGATTGAATCAGATTTCCTGTAAACGGAAATATACTCATAACGGTAGTTATAGCGATTATTTTTCCGGATGTTTTCATGTAAGATAAGAATTTGGTTAAGCCTTTGCAATTACTAATGCAAATATAAGATTTATAACAATCTAAAACAAAAAATTTTTCATTTCGCAGGAGCGAAGCGGAGAGAACGTCCATCGCATAGGCAAGTTCGCGCTTCGCCGAGAGCCTCCATGATGTCGATGGCGATGCGATAGAATTTCAAGGTTCTCGATCGGGGAAAACGGTTGAAAGCCGCCGACTCGCTATATCGCCATTCGAAACTGTCAACCTCGTTCAACGACTCGAGTTGCCGGTGAAGATCGAACACCCGCGTGCGGGCGGCAACCGTTATCATGGTCTCGCCCGTGCGTAAGCGCATCACGCATATATAATGGCCTCTGCGAACCATGTCGGTGGCATTCTCCTCGGCGGAACTGCGCCGGCTTATTGTGATGTGTCGCCCGTGCAGTGTGTTGATACGTCGCATCCATTTGCGGAACAGTTCTCCATGGGCCGACGTGTCGCGGAGTCCGTTGCTATGGATATAAAGATGGATCATCTCATGGATCAGCGTATCCTCTATCACGTCTTGCGAAAGATCGAGACAATTGCTTATCCAGATTGAAAAATCTGTGAGACGGTCTTTTCCGAAAAGTCGACGGCTTCTGCGATATTTCAGACAGCCCAATGTGCGCCTCGACCTGCTGATTCTCAGCGGCACTTCAGGAAGCGTCCCTCCGAAACAAAGATCGTTGAACTCGCGGTATTTCCAGCTTAAAAATTCTATATTGGCGCGCATCTGACGTCTTTTGGATACCTCTCTTATCTGGCGGAGATCTCCTTTTTATTTGCCGCTCGCGCCCGGAGTTTCTGTTGCCGGACGTGCTATGCCGTCTTTCTCGCAACGCTTTGTCATGGCTTTGATGCGGGCTTGTGTGTCGGGATGCGAAGAGAACATCTTCTGGATATAGCTCTGTTTGGACGCACCTCCCTCCAACCGGGAAAGTTTCTCGAATGCCATTACCATTCCCCAGGGATTCTTGCCGTGGGCCCGCAGGAAATCATAGCCGCAATTGTCGGCTTCTTTCTCCTGTTTCTGTGAATATTTCGCATTAATAAGGGATTCCCCGAGACTTCCGAGCTGGGAATCGGTAAGAGCGGCTGCGGCTCCCCCTGCCGAAGAGACTGCGTCTTTGGCTGCTCCGGTGAGCAATTGCGTGCGGAATGCGTTTTTCGAATGATGCTTCAGCACATGGCCTATCTCATGGCCGATTACACCGAGAAGCTCATCGTCGTTCATTATATCCATCAATGAGGAAAACACTCGCACGCTGCCGTCAGGACATGCAAAAGCATTGATGTCCACCACATTATAAACCTTGAAATTCAAAGGAATACCGTCAGCCTCGGTGATGCCGGCCGTGAGACGGCGCAGACGCTTGGTATACTCGTTGTCTTCGGGAAGAACCGGATTGTTCTTATCCATCCAGTCAACCGATTCTTTTACATAGGCAGCCATCTGCTGATCGGTGATGGTAAGAGCCTGCACTGCCTTTGAACCCGCGCTAATGGCTTTCTTGAGATTGAATTGTGCCAGCGCGCAGTCGGCGCTTCCAAAAAGCATAAGTGCCACTGCGAACTTGATAACTGCATTTTTCATGATTATAGCTTTATTATAGTTTTACAGTATTATAGTTTTACAGTTTTGATTAATTTTGCACAAATTTAATAATACCCGCATGGATGAACAAAAAAACTTTGGATAAATACCGCACATTCCTCGTTGTACTTCTAATTTTCATCTGTGTCTTTCTTTACGCTATTGCAGTGTCGATACATTCGAACACGATGATCGACGGCTGGTTACCCGCGGTCGGAGCCTCGGTTCTGGCGGCAATCTCCGGCACCACCTTGGCGAGGATCTGGCAAAAGATTACGGGAAGTTCGAAATTCGCTGTCAACTATATCTGCAACCTCATATTTGCCACCGGGCTGCTCCTTGCCCTATTCTATGGATGCAACTTCGCGTTCAGCCGCAGCGCCACTCGCGAACCCCATGAGGCGATTGTAGAGAAAAAATACAGCAAAGTGCGCCATCATTCGCGGCGTGTAGGCCGCAACCGATATGTTCGGGGCGAGGCTTATAATGTCTATTATATCGATGTTCGCTTCGACAACGGCCGCATGAAAGACCTATCAATGCCTTTTGAGAGATACCGGAGAATTCATGTCGGCGACACATTGTCCATCCCTTTTGAAAAAGGACTTTTCGGAATCCCTGTAATAAAACGAAGAGGAACGCCTGTCGACGTCCCCCAATCGGATTACTCCCGTCAGTTCCGCAGATCCTGACGGCACCATCTCAATAGCGGTTATAATGGATGTTTTCCGGTTTCCATTTATCTTTCACGGCCGGTTCTCCCTCAGGATAACCGATGTTTATCACATTCAGCGGAATCAGATTGTCGGGAAGATTAAGAATTTTTCTTAGCGCGGCAATCCTCTCCTCCGAAGGATAGAATCCACACCATACTCCTCCCAGTCCCAAAGCATGGGCGGCGAGCAGTATATTCTCCGATGCCGCTGAGCAATCCTGAATCCAATATTCCTGCGGGCGCCCTTCGAGTGCCTTGTCGAGATTGCCGCAGACAGCGATGGAAAGAGGCGCCTTTGCCGCCATGCCGGCGTTAGGCGATGCTTCGGCTATGGCGGCGCGAAGTTTAGGATCGGTGATAACAACGAATTCCCACGGCTGCTTATTCACTGCTGACGGAGCCGACATACCGGCACGCAGCAACTTTTCAATTATCGAATCGGGCACGGCTTCCGATGTATACGACCGCACACTCATGCGCGTCAATATGTTTTCATATGCGATGTTCTCTGCCATTTCTTCGGTGTTTTTATTCTCTTCATTCCGGTCTTCAGGCCGCGATTCGGCAAATCTCACCGACAGAATAACAACAGCCGCTGCCAGAACGAGTATAATCCAGTTTTTCATCTCTAATATATTAATTGATTTAGGGGATTACTTGTTCATTTATGAGTTGTGCTTTTCATTTATGAGTTTGAGTTTTGCATCCATCAGGTCTTATTTCAAGTCTGAGAATCGTACCTGTAGGACACACAAACCGACAGAAAGGTCTGGGAATAAACAATGAAAGAATTATAAATGCCGCTCCGACACCGATCACCACCCACGACGCACTTTCCACCACAAAACCGGTGAAAAGCTCATAGTCGATCCATTCGGCGCCCCAACCTGCCCAAAGCAGACACAGGAGCACCCCCCAGAGTGCGATACGGAAATTATTAAGAAACTTTACCATTGCAGGCTTCATCTTAAACTTGAGCCCGCAGCATTTACCTGCGATGTCCTGAAGAGAACCCAACGGACATACCCATGCGCAATAATGTCCTTCGCGGGCAAACAGCGGATATATGAAACCGACAATCATCAGCAGCACCGTGATAAGCCCGCTCAAAGCGAACTGCGGTCCGTTGGCCATAAATTTAAGCATCAATGTATAATCGATGAATGTGCCTGTCCAGAAACCAAGCACTCCCACGTTAAGCAACTGCTGCACCAGCCTGTAGCTCTTGTTCTTGACAAACAGCGGCAAGATCATGGCACTTATTATCACGATGAGTGCCGCAATCATTCCGGCCGATGTTCCCTCGCAGGCCGAATCATTCTTTTTTTCGGCATTTAATCCCGCGAGATGCTTGGCGCCGGCAGTGACATTGGCAATCACAGCCTTGGAAGAATATGTTGCTCCGGTCACAGCATCAGGTTGTTTCGTGGCGGCCTCATCGAGCGTCAGGCCATCCCATGCTTTAAGGAGCCCGCTCTCCTCCACACGCGAGAAAAAACCGGGAGTCTCCGCATTAGGCAATACGCGGACAGAATCGATTCTGGCGCCCGTGACATATATCTCTACAGGTACCGGGCCGCCGTAACCCTGCACATCCTTGCAGAGTTCCGTGGTATTCAAGACGGTTCCCGAACCCATGGTCACGGTTTCCGTCGCATCTTCCGCTCCCCTCGCAGATACAACATGGCCGAAAAAACTTCCTCTCCCGGCAATGGCAAGAGAAGCGAGCAATGCGAACGTAATGACAAATGAAAACACTCTCATCGCTATTCCGCAGCGTTTCGAATTTGGGGAATCCTTCATCTTAAAAATTTTATATTCTTTTGCTTTAAATTATAATATTATATTGCTGATTAAGCAATTAAATCTTCCGGCTTCCAAATAGATCTCCATCATTATCTAATAGAAATCCATAGCAAATTTAACAAAAATTTATCCTTTAGCCAAAACCCGAGCCAAAAGCTATAGGAACAAAACTCCCTCTCCTTTCAGCCGGTAGAGGTAAAAAATCTTAGCGGGCAGAGGTAAAAAAATCCCTGAGAAGACAACCCCGTAGAGGTCACCGTGCGTCGGAGAGGTTGCGTGAAGCGACTTTAGTCGCCCTCCCTCTATTACCTATTACCGTGAGATTTTTCATAAACTTATTAGGCGATATATTTGGAAGTTAGCACAATTTATATTACCTTTGCCGGACTTGCGCGGAAAACCGCGCAAACCGAGAATTATTAATCTATTTATTAACCCTTGGGGGCGCCCTGCGCACCCATACAAAACGTGTTGAACTAACACACTTTATGACTGAATCAAAAGTTCAATCCCCGATCGCCGATTTCGATTGGGATGCCTATGAGAACGGCGAGACAGCTGGATCGAAGAACCGCGAGGAGCTTACCAACACCTACGACGAGTCTCTTAAGACAGCTAAAGAAAACGAGGTAGTGACCGGTACGGTCAAATCCATCTCCAAACGCGAGGTCCGCGTGGACATCGGCATGAAGTCCGACGCCATCATCCCCGTAAGCGAATTCCGCTATAACCCCGACCTCAAAGTCGGCGACGAGGTGGAAGTCTACATCGAAACCCTTGAAGACAAAAACGGCCAGCTCCGTCTTTCTCACAAGAAAGCTTGCCAGACACGCAGCTGGGACCGCGTCAACGAGGCCCTTCAGAACGACGAAATCATCAAAGGTTATGTCAAGAGCCGCACAAAAGGCGGTATGATTGTCGATGTATTCGGAATCGAGGCATTCCTCCCCGGCTCCCAGATCGACGTCCGTCCTATCCGCGACTACGATGTATTCGTCGACAAGACAATGGAATTCAAGGTTGTCAAGATCAATCAGGAATACAAGAATGTCGTCGTGAGCCACAAAGCTCTCATCGAGGCCGAACTCGAGCAGCAGAAGAAAGAGATCATATCCAAGCTGGAGAAGGGTCAGGTGCTCGAAGGAAAAGTCAAGAACATCACTCCTTACGGTGTATTCGTCGACCTCGGCGGCGTAGACGGCCTTGTTCACATCACCGACCTCTCCTGGGGACGTGTTTCCGATCCCCGCGAGGTTGTGGAGCTCGATCAGGACATCAAAGTCGTTATCATCGACTTCGACGACGAGAAGAAGCGTATCGCTCTCGGCCTCAAGCAGCTCATGCCCCATCCCTGGGATAACCTCGACCCGAACCTCAAAGTCGGCGACCATGTTCACGGCAAAGTTGTCGTCATGGCTGATTACGGCGCGTTCGTAGAAGTACAGCCCGGCGTTGAAGGCCTCGTCCATGTCAGCGAGATGAGCTGGAGCCAGCACCTCCGCAGCGCTCAGGACTTCCTCAAAGTCGGCGACGAAATCGAGGCAGTTGTCCTCACTCTCGACCGCGACGAGCGTAAGATGAGCCTCGGTATCAAACAGCTCAAACAGGATCCCTGGGAGAACATCGAAGAGAAATACGCTATCGGTAGCCGCCACACCGCAAAAGTGCGCAACTTCACAAACTTCGGCGTATTCGTTGAGATCGAAGAGGGCGTAGACGGTCTTATCCACATCTCCGACCTCTCCTGGACAAAGAAAATCAAACACCCCTCCGAGTTCACTCAGGTTGGCAACGACATCGAGGTTCAGGTGCTCGAAATCGACAAAGACAACCGTCGTCTCTCGCTCGGCCACAAGCAGCTTGAAGACAACCCCTGGGATGTATTCGAGACAATCTACACCGTCGGCTCGATCCACGAAGGCACAATCACTGAAGTAATGGACAAAGGCGCTGTCATCTCCCTCCCCCACGGAGTAGAAGGCTTCGCAACACCCAAGCACCTCGTGAAAGAGGACGGCACTCAGGCCAAACTCAACGAGAAGCTCGACTTCAAAGTGATTGAATTCAACAAAGACAGCAAACGCATCATCCTCAGCCACAGCCGCATCGCAGAAGACGCCAACAAACCCGAGCGCCGCGAAAAGCCCGCTGCACGCAAAGCTTCCAAGCCTGCTGCAGAAAGTGTGGCAGCTCCTGCCATCGAGAAGACAACTCTCGGCGACCTCGGAGCTCTTCAGGCTCTCAAAGAGCAGATGCAGAAGCAGGAGAAGAAAGACTGATTTCACCTCCTCCACTAATAAATATAAAGGTCTGCGGCAATCTCCGCAGACCTTTTTCATATCCCCGTTTCACCACCGGTTCTATCCATCCGGCAAGTTTTTGAACAAACGGAGTGAATATTAAAAAAGATTTTGTAATTTTACCAATCATTATAGGAATATATACAGAAGCGATTCCCGGATGTGGGAACCGAATGCAGACATCACCGATGAGAAGAATGAAGCTGTACATACTGACATTGCTGACCGCACTTGCCTTCTCCATAGAAGGTTCGGGCGCGCCTCCCAAAGGCTGGGAGACCGTGAAGTCAGAGCTTCCGGAATCGAAACCGGTGGTAAAAGATACGGAATTTGAAGTCAGGACCCTCCCCGGTTCGGTTGTGGTGATATCCTCACATCAGGTGCAGATAAAGATATTCACCATCCTCGGCCGCCTCGTCAACAGCGAGACGCTGCCGCCCGGAACATCTCGGCTAATGCTCCCCGCCCACGGCGTATATATCGTCAAGATCGGCGATGTGACATGCAAGATAGCGGTTTGAGCGGTTTGAGAAACCATTATAAATCAGATAAAACACCAACCTAATCAAATATCATTTAAACAAAACACCACATGCAAACACCAGACATCAAATGGGAAACACTGCCCTTCGGCTACGTTCCCACAGACTATAACGTGAGGTGCACGTACAAAGACGGCAAATGGGGCGAGATCGAAGTCAGCGACTCCGAATATGTTCCTCTCCACATCGCCGCCACCTGTCTCCACTACGGGCAGGAATCCTTCGAAGGTCTCAAGGCTTTCAGAGGTAAAGATGGCAAAGTCAGGGTATTCCGCATGGAGGAAAACGCCCGCCGTTTCATCAAAAGCGCCGAGGGAATCTGCATGCAGCCGATGCCCGAAGAGCTCTTCTGCGAAATGGTCAGAAAAGTCGTAAAGCTCAACGAACGATTCGTGCCTCCCTACGGCACGGGTGCTTCGCTCTATATCCGCCCGCTCGAAATCGGCATCTCGGCCAGCGTCGGAGTGCGCCCCTCCTCAGAATATATGGTAATAATGCTTGTAAGCCCAGTCGGTCCATACTTCAAGACCGGCTTCAAGCCCTGCAAGGTTTGTCTGTCGCGCGAATACGACCGCGTGGCTCCCAAGGGAACCGGACGCATCAAGATCGGCGGCAACTATGCCGCTTCGCTCGTAGCAGGCGAGAAAGCCCACGATCTGGGATATGCCGTTATGCTTTATCTCGACCCCAAAGAGAAGAAATATCTCGATGAGTGCGGCGCCGCCAACTTCTATGGTATACGCGGCAACAGCTATATCACGCCCGACAGCGATTCCATTCTCCCCTCCATCACCAACATGAGCCTGCGCCAGATCGCCGAAGACCTCGGCATGACCGTGGAACGTCGCCATGTTCCCTACGAAGAGCTTGAGAGTTTCGAGGAAACCGGCAACTGCGGAACGGCCGCCGTCATCTCTCCCATCGGCGAGATCTGCGACCTCGACAACGGCCGCATATTCAAATATGGCGAGCCCGGTGTGCCCGGACCCAAATCCACAAAACTCTACAACCATCTCCGCGGCATTCAGCTCGGCGAAGTAGAAGACACCCATGGATGGTGCGAAATTATTGAATTCGATTGATCCTCTCTATGTAATAGAGAAATACTACCAAGCCGGCACGCCCCTCTACGAGACTCTGATGATTCATAGCGTCAAGGTGCGCGACAAGGCTTTGGAATGCATCGACCGCCACGGCCTCGAAGTCGACAGAGACTTCGTGGCCGAGGCGGCTATGCTTCATGACATAGGCATCTTCCGCTGCGACGCTCCCGATATATACTGCACGGGCAGGCTCCCGTATATCGCTCATGGCATTGAAGGACGCAAAATCCTTCAAGAGGAAGGGCTGCAGAAACATGCCCTCGTCTGCGAACGCCACACAGGCGCCGGACTCACCATAGACGATATCGACCGGCAGCACCTGCCGCTTCCGCGTCGCGACATGCTCCCGATCAGCATTGAGGAAAAACTGATATGCTATGCCGACAAGTTCTTTTCCAAGTCGGGCGATCCTCGAGAAGAGAAAAGCCTCGACCGCGTGGTCCGCTCCATGCAACGCCACGGCCCCGAAACGCTGGCCCGCTTTATGGAGCTGCACCGCATGTTCGGATAATATCTTATATTAATATCCTTTTATTTTTTATTTTTTGTCAATTGTGCAAGATTAGCTAACTTTGCAAGGCTGTTTGCGCTCTTTCCCGGCATGGAGGTTATCCCGAAAGAGGCCGGAAAAGTTCATTTAACATCAGCAACAATAGCAATTGAGGCGCTTACTCTTTTATATAGCGATAATTCTCGTTCTGGGAATCGCATGGTCACAGAGCAACAACGTTACCCGGCCCATACGCAAGGTTAACGCATCTTCCGGCACCCGCACAGGTCAGCCGGACACTCTGCGCATTGACTCTATGGCGCTTGTCAACGATTCCCTCTTCGCATTTCCGGCCTCCCGCATCGTTCTTCCGGATTCTACCGATTCTGCTGCCATGATCCCTCTCGACTCAGCATCGGGAAGGCTTCCGCTGCCAATAGACACCGGCCGACGCGAAAGGCTTTCAAAGATTGTGCGCGATAAAGTTGATCTTGACAACTCCGTGGCCTTTTCTGCCAAAGACTCCCTTGTGCTCAAAGGTCAGCAGAACGCCTATCTCTACGGAGAGGGCGATGTGGAATATGGAGAATTCAAGCTCAATTCATCGGAAATCCGCATGGAACTCGACAGTTCAACCGTCTATGCATCCGGCACGGTCGATTCGCTCGGCAACCTCACGGGAATCCCTGTATTCAACCAAGGGGGCGACGAATATGAGTCGAAATCCATGAAATATAATTTCAAGACCGAGCGCGGCTATATCACCGACGTCATAACCGAGCAGGGGGAAGGGTTCCTCGTCGGAGGACGCGCCAAGAAGATGGACGACGGCAGTTTCTATCTTGAAGACGGCAAATACACCACCTGCGACGACCATGAGCATCCCCACTTCTATTTCCAGCTCACGAAGGCCCGCGTGCGTCCCAAGAAAGATGTGGTGACGGGACCCGGATATATGGTACTCGCCGACGTGCCTCTGCCTCTCGCCCTGCCTTTCGGCTATTTCCCGTTCTCGGAAAAATACTCGAGCGGCGTTATTTTCCCATCTTTCGGCGATGACTATAACCGCGGATTCTATCTGCGCGACGGATGTTACTATTTTGCCATCAACGACAATATCGACCTTGCACTCCGTGGAGAAATCTACACCAAAGGCTCCTGGGGAATCTCGGCGCATTCCTCCTACGTGAAGCGCTACAAATTCCGCGGCTCGTTCGACATATCCTTCCTCACCACCGTTCAGGGCGACAAAGGATCGCCCGACTATTCCAAAATGAAGAACTTTCAGGTCGTCTGGAGCCACTCGCAGGATTCCAAGGCTAACCCGGCGCTGAATTTCTCGGCGTCGGTAAACTTCGCCACTTCCGGATATTCACGAAACGACCTCAATTCCTACTACAACAGCAGTTTCACCGAAAACACCAAATCTTCGACCATCAACGCCACCTATCGGCGCCCGGGATCCAAATGGAGTTTCTCGGCAACCGCCAATATCGCACAGCGTTCGCAAGACTCCACTCTTGCCGTATCGTTCCCCAATCTCAACGTCACGATGTCGCAGGTGGCACCTTTCAAACGCAAGAAATCGGTGGGCGGCGAGAAATGGTATGAAAAGATCAAACTCTCCTATTCGGGCCAGTTCCAGAACTCCCTCACCGCCAAGCAGAACGTATTCTTCAAAAAGAGTCTCATCAAGGACTGGCGTAACGGAATGCGGCATTCAGTGCCCATCAACGCCACATTCTCCATCTTCAACTATCTGAACGTATCCCCTTCCATCCAGCTCAACGACCGGATGTACACGAGCAAGATCCGCCGTCAATGGGACACCCAGGCATCACGCGAGGTGCAGGACACTACCTATGGTTTCTACAACATATTTGACTTCAACATGTCGATGTCGTTCGATACAAAACTATATGGCTTTTATAAGCCATTGAAATTCTTCGGCGACAAAGTCCAGATGATCCGCCACGTCATAACTCCGACAGTATCTTTCAACTGGGCGCCCGACTTCGGAGACCCCATGTGGGGAGTATATAATTACTATACATATACCGATCAGGCCGGCAACAACCGACGCGTCGATTATTCATACTTCTCTCATGGCGTCCTCGGAGTGCCCGGCAGGGGGAAAAGCGGCTCGCTGTCAGTCAACATCGCCAACAACCTGGAGATGAAGGTGAAGGATGAAAACGACTCCACAGGTATGCGGAAGATTTCGCTGATCGAGAACCTTTCGCTCAGCCAGAGCTATAATTTCGCCGCCGACTCGCTCAGACTCAGTCCGCTGCAGGCTTCGGTGATGCTCAGACTCGTGAAGAATTTCAATCTAAACCTCAACACCACCTGGGACCCATACGTATATAAGGTGATCAACGGAGCCCCGAGACAGGTGGACCGTTACAGATGGCAGGAGGGAAAAGGACTTCTGCGACTTTCATCGGCGGGAACATCTTTCTCATATACCTTCAACAACGATACTTTCCGCCGCAAAAAGAAAAACGAAAACAACCGCAACAACGGTGAAGAAGATGATGACGAGCCGACCGAAGAGGAGAGTTTCTCCAACCGCGCCGAGGCTCGGCGCCGCGACGATCAGTCCAACGAAGGTCCCGGAAAGGACTACGACGGATATGCCAAATGGGAATGTCCGTGGAGTCTGTCGGTGAACTATTCGGTGAGCTACGGCTATGGAGAATTCGACTATGACAAGATGGACTGGAAAGGGAAATGGACGCAGAACCTCTCCCTCAACGGCAACATACGTCCCACCAAAAACTGGAACTTTTCATTCTCCGCATCCTATAATTTCGACCTGCACAAGCTCGCATACATGAACTGCTCGATTTCGCGCGACCTGCATTGCTTCACGATGACAGCCTCATTCGTGCCCGTCGGCCCCTACAAATCCTATAACTTCCATATCTCCGTGAAATCCTCTCTCCTCAAAGACCTCAAATACGACAAACGCTCGCAAGGCAACAACAATATCCGCTGGTATTGACATATCCTATATATTGACATAAGGCCCGGAAAGTATATTGACAAAAGGCCCGGAAAGAGGTCGGAAAAATCTTTCTTGCAATTATCCGCAATATTTATTAATTTTGTAAAAATTTGGCATCCGATGGCACCATCCCTTCTCAGCCTTCTTGGAGATTTGCAGGAGCGAATTGCCGCTCTTCAGGACGAAATCAGGAATCTGCAGATCCGGAATAAAGAACTTGAGCAGGAAATAGCCGATGTCCGCGCAGCGGCAAAGACGGCGATTGAAAGCCGCGACAAAGCCCTGCTTGATGTGGAATACCTCAGAGTATCCCATCTCCTCGCGAAGTCGCCGGACTCCTTGGCCGAGACCCGCCGGAAGATAGCCGGATTGATCCGAAACATCGACCGATGCATCCAAATGCTTAAGGAATGATGAACGATCAGGAATTAATAACAATGGAAATCAACATAGGCGGAGAGCCGATACAGGTCACCGTCCCCTTCCGGAATCAGGAGCTTACACGCAACGTCGAGGAGGAAATCAACAACATGTTCTCCCGATGGCGTCATTCTTTTCCGGAACGATCGGAAAAAGGACTTCTGGCCATGATTGCCTACCGCTACGCTTCATATTATGCAGAGCTTAAGCAGACTCATATGGAAGCTCTGCACAAAGCCGAAGAATGCCTTTCGCTTGCCGCAAAGGCGCCAGATGCCGGATAATCCGACACGCGTTTCCACTATTCCCCGTCCTTCTCATTCCCTTATACGTTTCCGACACATCGCCGATGCGACGGAAGATGGCTTTATGCCTGTCAGACAGCAAGACAACCAATTATTTAAAACTATAGACAACCCTAAGAATAAGTAACATGGAAACAGCGATATGGATTATAATCGCGGCAGTAGCATGCGTCATAGGATATGTGGCAGCCGCGGTTATCAGCAAAAAAAATGCCGGCTCGCGCGCCAACTCGATTATCGAAGAAGCCAACCGCGAGGCCGACGTTATCAAAGAGAAAAAGATTCTTCAGGCAAAAGAGGAGGAGATGAAAATACTCGGTGACGCGGAGCGCGCCGCCGGACAACGCATGCAGAAAGCCCAGGCCGCCGAGGCCCGCAACAAGCAGCGCGAGATTCAGCTCAACCAGCAGCAGAACGAAAACTCACGCCGCAAAAAAGAACTCGACACTCTCAAAGGAAACCTCGACAACCGCGAGGCTCTTCTCGAATCCCGCCAGCAGGAGGTGGACCATATGCACCGCCGCATCACGGATGAACTCGAACGCATCTCAGGCCTTTCGGCCGATGAAGCGAAAGAGAAACTTGTCGAATCGCTCAAAGATGAAGCCAAAACCGCAGCCGCAGGATATATCAACGACATAATGGACGATGCGCGCATGACTGCCACCAAAGAGGCAAAACGCATCGTTATCCAGTCCATTCAGCGTGTGGCAACGGAAACAGCCGTGGAGAACTCGGTGACGGTGTTCCACATCGACAACGATGAGATCAAAGGACGCATCATCGGCCGCGAGGGCCGCAACATCCGCGCTCTTGAAGCCGCCACAGGTATTGAAATCATTGTTGACGACACTCCTGAAGCTATCGTGCTCTCGGGATTCGATCCGGTGCGCCGCGAAATAGCCCGCCTCGCTTTGCATCAGCTTGTGGTCGACGGCCGCATTCATCCCGCCCGCATCGAAGAGGTAGTGGCGAAAGTCCGCAAACAGGTGGAGGAAGAGATCGTGGAAACCGGCAAGCGCACGGCCATCGACCTCGGTATCCACGGGCTCCATCCGGAACTCATACGCATGGTCGGCAAAATGAAGTATCGCTCCTCCTATGGTCAGAACCTGCTTCAGCATTCGCGGGAAACGGCCAACCTCTGCGCAGTCATGGCATCTGAACTCGGCCTCAATCCCAAGAAGGCGCGCCGCGCCGGCCTGCTCCATGACATCGGCAAAGTGCCCGATGACGAACCTGAACTTCCACACGCTCTCTTCGGCATGAAACTTGCTGAGAAATTCAAAGAGAAACCGGAAATATGCAACGCCATCGGCGCCCACCACGATGAAGTGGAGATGACCTCTCTTCTCGCCCCGATCGTCCAGGTGTGCGATGCCATTTCCGGCGCACGCCCCGGCGCACGCCGTGAGATTGTGGAAGCATATATCAAACGTCTCAACGATCTTGAGCAGCTCGCCCTCTCCTATCCCGGCGTTATCAAGACCTACGCAATTCAGGCAGGACGCGAACTGCGCGTAATAGTCGGCGCCGACAAGATCACCGATGAAGAGACGGAAAAGCTTTCCGCTGAAATCGCAAAGAAGATTCAGGACGAACTCACATATCCGGGTCAGGTAAAAATCACTGTGATTCGCGAAACACGCGCCATCAGCTTCGCAAAATAATCCGACAAAGTGGACACAGAAAACAAAAAAAAATGCGAAAACTGCGGTTGTCCCCGGGGTAAGCTCTTCGCCACAAACTGGCTTGAAGGGATTTCTTCGCGCAATGACTTCGATCTGGTGCAGGTGGTGTTCAAAAACACCAGGACCGGTTTCTTCTCGAACCCAAACCGCCTCGACCTGAAGATCGGAGACATGGTAGCCGTGGAGGGAGCTCCCGGACATGACATAGGTCGGGTGTCGATGACAGGGCGCCTTGTCAGGCTTCAGATGAAGAAAGCCAACGTGAATCCGGATTCTGAATTCCGCGAGGTTTTCAGACTCGCCTCCCCTTCGGATCTTGAGAAGTATCACGAAGCCTGTTCCCGCGAGGAAGACACCATGATTCGCGCACGCAAGATCGCCGAAGAACTTGGTCTGGCCATGAAGATCGGAGATGTGGAATATCAGGGCGACGGCGGCAAAGCGATTTTCTATTATATCGCCGACGAACGCGTAGACTTCCGCAAACTCATTCGCATTCTCGCCGACACCTTCAAGGTGCGTATCGAAATGAAACAGATAGGCGCCCGTCAGGAAGCCGGCCGCATAGGCGGCATAGGACCCTGCGGACGTCCGCTTTGCTGCGCGAGCTGGATGACCCATTTCGTCTCGGTCGGAACCGGGGCTGCCCGCACTCAGGACCTCTCGATGAATCCTCAGAAACTCGCCGGACAGTGCGCAAAACTGAAATGCTGCCTCAACTTCGAGATCGATTCATATAGCGAGGCTCACAGAAAACTGCCCCCGAAAGATGTGACTCTCGAGACAAAGGACGGAACTTTCTATTATTTCAAGCCGGACATATTGGCACGCAAGATTACGTATTCCACCGACAAGTCTGTACCGGCGAACCTCGTGACAATCGATGCCTCTCGAGCTTTCGAAATCATAGCTCTCAACAAGCAAGGCATAAAAGTCGACTCGCTTCTACCCGATGAGGAGAAGAAAGGCGACAAGAAGGAATATACCGATCTCGTGGAGCAGGAAAGCCTCACCCGTTTCGATGAATCCCGCCGACGCAAGAAACGCAAGGAATCCCGGCAGGGCGCACAACCCGAAGGACAGAAAGCCGCAAAAGAGGGAAACCGCAACGACCGTCAGCGACAAAGGCCGCAGAAAAACCGCGGCAACCGACCCCAACGCCAGAACCAACAGCCTGCACAACAGACTCCGGGCCATGAAACGTCGAAATAGTCTGCCGACATTCCTCCTACTTTGCCTGCTCGCCGTGACTGCGGCTTTTGCCTCATGCCGGCGGGTGGAGAATGTGGTATATTCAGATTTCCGTTCTTTCGGCAGCGATGGCTGGGATCCGCTCGGCGTCCTCTCGTTCTCCCCCTGGCCCATGGACTCACTCGAAGACGTCTCCGACCGCTACGACCTTGTGCTGACTTTGCGATATTCACCCGAACCCGATACGCGGTCGATCCCGCTGCAGATCTCCGAAGAGGATGAAAACGGCGTGATAGCCACCGGGCGCCTAAACGTGAGACTTCGCAATGCCGACGGGTCTAATCGCGGACGCAAGACTTTGGCGCTCTATGAAGTATCCGATACCCTACGGCGAGGAATGCAGTTGCCCCAGGGATATCTTGTGGAGCTGACCTCGCTCTCCCCGATCGAGAATACACTCTGCCTGCGCAACATCGGTCTCCGGCTATGCCTGAGCGGACAATCTTCGAGGTTACGGCGTCTGAAACTTTAGAAACGTGCCGATTGTTTTTATAAAAATGAGGTTATACGTTGGCGGTTTGCCATTTATGAGATATACCCGAATTTTATGACAATTATGAAAATACCATTTCTCGCACCGGAATTTGAAAATGAACTATCGCTCCGCATCGGAAAAGTGCGCCGGCACATGAAGGAGTCAAAGATTGACGCCGTACTTCTCGGCTCATCGGTGAATGTCTATTACACCAGCGGTTGCGTATTCCGCGGATATGTCTACATAGCATCAGACGGCGCCCCACTCTTTTTCACTATCCCGCCAAGCGAGCATGATGGCGGCGACCCGCGCTGTCATAAGGTGCGCAAGCCGGAGATGATTGCTAACGTGCTCACTGAAAACGGCATCCGGCTACCTCATCGGATCGGTCTGGAATACAGCGACCTCTACTATTCCGATATTGAGCGTCTCAAAGCCTGTTTCCCGGATTCGGAAACCGCCGACGCATCGGCCGTGCTCCGCAAGGCCCGGCTCACAAAGACGGCATACGAAATAGAGAAGATGAAAGAGGACGGCATACGTCAGGCAACGGTATATTCCAAAGTGCGCCATTGCTATCGCGAGGATATGACCGATCTTGAATTCCAGATTGAGATCGAACGCGTTTTGCGCCTCGAGGGTTGTCTCGGAATATTGCGTACCGCCGGAAGTCGCATGGAACTCAACCTCGGCTCCGTTATCAACGGCGACAATGCCGATGTGCCGTCGCCCTATGATTTCGCGATGGGAGGAGAAGGGATCGACCCGTCGCTGCCGGCCGGTGCATCGGGCGTCACAATGAGACCCGGAACAACGATAATGGTGGATATGAACGGCGGCTTCAACGGCTATCAGACCGACATGACCCGCTGCTGGGCTATCGGTGACCCCGGCGACCTCGCCCGCAAAGCCCACGAGTGCTCCCGCAACATTCTGCGAGAACTTGAGAGAATGACAGTTCCGGGAACACCCGCGTCGAAACTTTATTCACGCGCCGTGGAAATGGCCACAATAGAAAATCTGCATCCTTACTTTATGGGACACCGCCACAAAGCCCCGTTTATCGGCCACGGTGTCGGCATCGAACTTAACGAACAGCCCGTACTCACGGAACGCAGCCGCGACCTCCTCGAAGAGAATATGACGATAGCGATCGAGCCTAAGTTCGTCATACCTCACGTAGGAGCAGTGGGCGTAGAGAATACTTATCGCGTTACACCCACAGGGTTGGAAAACCTGACAGTTTTCCCCGAAAATCTCGAAGATATTTAGAAAAATGAATTTAGCCGAAGATCTCAAGCATCCGGTGTTCCGGCTCATCGGCGAGACTGCCGACAGCATGGGGCGGGAAGTTTATGTGGTCGGGGGATATGTCCGCGACATTTTCCTTGGACGCACTTCGTCCGACATTGACTTCGTTACCGTCGGAAGCGGTATAGAGCTTGCCGAAAAAGTGGCCGAAAGGCTGGGCCGCAGCAAGGGTCTGAGCGTCTACGCGAACTACGGCACGGCTCAGGTGAGATCGGGCGAACTCGAACTCGAATTCGTTGGAGCCCGCCGCGAATCATATTCGCGCGAAAGCCGCAACCCGATAGTGGAGGACGGCACCCTCGAAGATGACCAGAACCGACGCGATTTCACGGTCAATGCAATGGCGGTATGCCTAAATGCCGACCGCTTTGGCGAACTCGTCGACCCCTTCGGTGGCATTACCGACCTGCACAATAAGCTTATCAAAACGCCCCTCGATCCTGACATCACATTCTCCGACGATCCTCTGAGGATGATGCGGGCTATCCGCTTCGCCTCGCAACTCGGTTTCACCATCGTGCCCGAAACTTTCGAGGCCATCCGCCGCAACCGGGAGCGTATCTCCATAATCACGCGCGAACGCATCAATGATGAACTATCGAAAATTATGCGTTCTCCCCTTCCCTCAGTCGGGCTTCGGCTGCTTGATGAATCCGGCCTTCTCGAACTTATTTTTCCGAGTCTCTGCGAGCTGAAGGGAGTAGAAACCAAGGAGGGACGCGGACATAAGGACAATTTCTACCATACGTTGCAGGTAGTGGACAATGTAGCATTGAAAAGCGACAACGAATGGCTGCGGTGGGCCGCCCTGCTCCATGATATAGGCAAACCGGCCACCAAACGCTACGACGCCCGACTCGGATGGACTTTCCACAATCATAATTTCATCGGAGAGAAAATGATCCCGCGCATTTTCAAGAAAATGAAACTCCCCCTAAACGAAAAGATGAAATATGTGGCGAAACTTGTGGGGCTACACATGCGTCCGCAATCGGTCGGTGAGGAGGGAGTGTCGGATTCAGGCGTGCGGCGGCTTATCACAGAGGCCGGAGAAGATCTCGACGACCTGATGATTCTCGCAGAGGCCGACATCACCTCCAAGAATCCCGCGAAGGTGCGCCGCCAGCTCGAAGGTTTCGCGAAACTTCGCAAAAGAATGGAGGAGATCAACGACGCCGATGCTCTCCGCAACTGGAAATCTCCTGTCGACGGCAATGAAATCATGGCATACTTCAATATCCCGCCATCCTCGGTGATAAAAGATCTCAAGGATGCTGTCAAAGAAGCCATCCTCGAAGGCGAAATACCCTATACCCACGATGACGCATGGACCTATCTTCTGCAGATAGCTCCCCGCTATCTCGGAAATCCGGCTGAAGATCCTTCCACAAAAAATTCGAATTGACATATGATTCTCAGCAAACGGCAATGCCTCGAAATTAAAGGGTATGCAATACTTATGATAATGTTGCATAATTATTCCAAGTTTTTTATGCATGTTTCGGGCAATGAGATGGAGTTCCGGCAATCGCAAATCGACAACTTCCTGAGGCTCATCAAGCTTTCGAACTTTCCGACAATGATTCTATCTTTCGCCGGTTGGGTAGGCGTGCCCCTGTTCATTTTCCTGAGCGCTTATGGCTTGTCGGTTAAGTATTCGGAAATTGAGAGGAGTGGTTTTAAATATTTCCGTTTCGAATGGCGCCACCTGCTCAAACTCTTTCGCCTGCTGATTCCTCTCTACGCAATCTTCCTCGGACTTAATTATCTGATAACCGGCGATACGGTGACTCCACTGAGGATTCTTGAGCAAATCACACTCACCATCAACATTTTCGACTGGAATAATATCGATCCCGGGGTCTACTGGTTTTTCGGCATGATCATGCAGTTCTATCTGCTCTTCCCGCTTCTCAAACGCCTGAGTATCCGTGGACTTGCCGTTGGCATAGTTCTTTCTTTGCTGTTCAACTATATTGTGGTGTATGCCATGAGCATCGAGACAAGCTCGTTTCTGCGCCATAACTTCATAGGGTGGCTCCCCTCCTTTTTCGCGGGAATGCTGATGGCGAGACTCCGGCTGTCGCCGAAACGGAAAACCGAAGCTATTATCTGCATTGTCTCTACGATTGTTTTCTCAGCAAGTTTCCTTTTAAAATGGCTCACTCCCCTTTCGGGGTTGCTGGCCATTATCTCCTTTTGCACGTTTGCGCGCCTTGTCAGTTTCAAGGCAATGGCATGGGTGGGCACGATTTCGGCGAGTATATTCGTAGTGCATCCCCTGGTTCGCTATGTCATAATAATGTGCTGCCCCTACACAATCCATGCCCTCTTCTACCTCGTAGTCTACATCATTGCGGTGATATTATTGAGCTGGTTACACCACAAAGCACTGGAGCGGCTTCCTTCAGGAATATTCTTTAAAGCGGCTTCTTTAAAGTTCCTTAAAAAAGAGCTAAAATCAAAATAATTTTGCAGTTAGCGGAATTTTTATTAATTTTGCGAGCCGATTATATCCAAGTTTAACTGGCTATAAGATGGGACGCTGTTGGTTTTGGCCGACCAACTGTCTGATTTTATGGCTATTAATCAACAACAATTAATCAATAAAAGCAAAAGTGGATACTTTAAGCTATAAGACACAATCCGCCACCCCGGAAACAATCGAAAAGAAATGGGTGGTGATCGACGCAACCGACCAGGTGCTCGGCCGTCTCTGCTCTACAGTCGCCAAGATACTGCGCGGCAAGAACAAGCCCAGCTTTACTCCTAACCTCGACTGCGGCGACAACGTAATCATCATCAACGCCGACAAAGTCGTTATGAACGGCGACAAAATGGAGAAACGCGAATACCTCCGCTACACGGGCTATCCCGGCGGCCAGCGCGTATACACCCCCGGCGACCTGATGCGTAAATCGATGAAAACTACGGTCAAGGCCGGCAAGCACCCCCTCTTCATCAAAGTTGTGAAAGGAATGCTTCCCAAGACGAAGCTCGGCGCTGCCCAGCTCCGCAACCTTTATGTCTACAACGGAGCTGAACACCCCTTCGCCGACATGAACCCGACAGTAATCGACATCAATAAAATGAAATAAGAAAGAAGATGGAAAAAGTAAATGCAATTGGCCGCCGCAAAGCAGCCGTAGCCCGAGTTTATCTCACCGAGGGTACCGGTAAAATCGTTATCGACAAGCGTCCTCTCGACGTGTACTTCCCCTCTTCGATTCTTCAGTATATCGTGAAGCAGCCGCTTCAGACTCTGGACTGCGCAGAGAAATATGACATCTACGCGCACCTCGACGGCGGCGGCTACAAAGGACAGTCGGAAGCACTCCGCCTCGCTATCGCCCGCGCACTCGTGAAAATCAACCCCGAGGACAAACGCGCTCTCCGCGCCGAAGGTTTCATGACTCGCGACCCGCGTGCCGTAGAGCGTAAGAAACCGGGTCGTCCCAAGGCTCGCAAACGCTTCCAGTTCTCCAAACGTTAATCGGCTACGGATTTTCCGGTTTATATCGGAATTTCAGCATAAGTGTTTAGCATCTAAATCCGGAAGATGGACACGTTCCCTACTCCCGGATTGTATTCAAAAGAACGTAAACAAACTAAAAAACAAATGGCAACACCAACATTTGACCAGCTCCTCGAGGCAGGATGTCATTTCGGTCACCTCAAACGCAAATGGAATCCCGCAATGGCTCCCTACATCTTTATGGAGCGCAATGGTATCCACATTATAGATCTTTATAAAACGGCAGCCAAGATCGAAGAGGCAGCCGCAGCTCTCAAACAGATAGCAAAAAGCGGTAAAAAGGTGCTCTTCGTCGCTACCAAGAAACAGGCCAAAGAGACTATCGCCGAAAAAGCTAAGGCAGTGAACATGCCTTACGTTATCGAACGCTGGCCCGGCGGTATGCTCACCAACTTCCCCACGATCCGCAAGGCTGTGAAGAAAATGACCACCATCGACAAGATGGAGAAAGACGGCACTTTCGACAACCTTTCGAAACGCGAGAAACTCCAGATCACACGTCAGCGCGCCAAACTCGAGAAGAACCTCGGTTCTATCGCCGACCTGGGCCGTCTCCCCTCCGCCCTCTTCGTGGTGGACGTGATGAAAGAGCACATCGCCGTGGCTGAGGCAAAACGTCTCGGAATCCCCGTGTTCGCAATTGTCGACACAAACTCCAGCCCGGAGGATATCGATTTCGTGATCCCCGCAAACGACGATGCTTCCAAGAGCATCGAGATCATTCTCGATAGCGTATGCGCCGCTATGGCCGAAGGCCTTGAGGAGCGCAAGATCGAGAAGATCGACGCCCCCGAGGATAAAGAGGAAGGCGAAGCTCCCGCTCCCGGCAAACGCCGTCGCGTACGCCGCAACGAGGAACGCGCAGCCGCTCCTGCCGAGGTTGAAGTGAAAGAGGAAGTCAAAGCCGAAGAGGCCCCCGCAGCCGAGGCTGAGGCTTGATCCGATTGTAATTAAATCAAAATGTCTTTAAGGACTTTAAAGACCTTAAGGTCCTTAAAGTCCTTAATCTTTTAATATTAAGAATTATATTATGGCAGTAAGCATAGAAGATATCAAGAAACTGCGCAACATGACCGGCGCAGGCATGATGGATTGCAAGAACGCTCTTGCAGAGACCGACGGCGATATTCAGGCCGCTATCGAAATTATCCGCAAGAAAGGTCAGGCTGTAGCCGCCAAGCGTGAGGACCGTCAGGCCGCAGAGGGTTGCGTTCTCTCTGAGACAAAAGAGGGATTCGCAGCAATCGTGGCTCTCAAATGCGAAACCGACTTCGTTGCCAAGAACGAATCGTTCCGCGCTCTCACAAAACAGATTCTCGACGCTGCGGTAGCAGCCGGAGCAAAGACTCTCGATGAGGTTAAGGCCCTCAAGCTCGACAACCGCACGGTTGAGGAGCACATCACCGATGAGATCGGTAAGACAGGTGAGAAAATGGAGCTCGGCGCCTACGAGTGCATCAGCGCTCCCAGCGTAGCCGCCTACGATCACCTCGGCAATAAACTTGCTACAATCGTAGGTTTCAACCTCGAAGGCGTTCCCGCCGAGGTCGGCAAGGAAGTGGCAATGCAGGTGGCAGCCATGAACCCCGTGGCCGTAAACCGCGAGTCCGTTCCCGCCGCCGTTATCGAGGAGGAGAAGACTGTGGCTATCGAGAAGACTAAGAGCGAGCAGGTTCAAAAGGCTGTTGAGGCAGCTCTCAAGAAAGCAGGGTTCAACCCCAACCACTTCGACAGCGACGACCACATCGCTTCCAACATCACCAAAGGCTGGATCACCGAAGAGGATGCCGCCAAAGCCCGCGTGATCATGGCCGAGGCCGCTGAGAAGAAAGCCGCCAACCTCCCGCAGCAGATGATCGACAACATCGTGAACGGCCGTATCAACAAGTATTACAAAGAGAACGTGCTTCTCGAGCAGGAATACCATCGCGATGCAACCCTCACGGTTGGCCAGTATCTCGACAAAGAGATGAAAGGCCTCGTTGCTGTTGAGTTCAAACGCGTAAACCTCAACCAGGACTAATCCCCTTCTCTTATATAGAAGAATAATCGGGCCGGAGAGCATCTGCTCCCCGGCCCGATTCATGTTTTAGATTGGAGTCGGCTGGATTACTTGCGGGCGATCTTGCGATAGCCGTAAACAGCGCGGTCGCCGAGTTCCTCCTCGATGCGGAGAAGCTGGTTGTATTTGGCCATACGGTCGGAACGGCTTGCGGAACCGGTCTTGATCTGACCGGCATTCATTGCAACTGCGATGTCGGCGATTGTAGCGTCCTCTGTCTCGCCCGAACGGTGGGAGATAACAGCGGTGTAGTTGTTGCGCTGAGCCATCTGCACTGCGCGCAAAGTTTCTGTGAGAGAACCGATCTGGTTAACTTTCACGAGGATGGAGTTTGCGCAACCCTCTTCGATACCTTTCTCAAGATATTTCACATTAGTAACGAACAGGTCGTCGCCCACGAGCTGGCAGCGGTTGCCGATAAGGTCTGTAAGGATCTTCCAGCCTTTCCAGTCGTTCTGATCCATACCGTCCTCGATAGAGTCGATAGGATATTTGTTTACGAGCTCCTCGAGGAATTTGGCCTGCTCCTCGCTTGTGCGTTTGGGAGCGTCGGGACCCTGCTTCCATGTATAGTCGTAAACTCCGTCGTGATAGAACTCGGAAGAAGCGCAGTCAAGACCGATTGTCACATCCTTTCCGGGCTCGTAGCCGGCTTTCTTGATAGCTTCGATGATGACATTGAGTGCATCCTCAGTGCCGTCGAGGTTGGGAGCGAAACCGCCTTCGTCGCCGACAGCCGTAGAGAGGCCGCGGGCCTTGAGCACGCTCTTGAGGTTATGGAACACCTCTGTGCCCATACGGATACCCTCTTTGAAGCAGCATGCGCCTACAGGACGGATCATGAATTCCTGGAAACAGATGGGTGCGTCGGAGTGAGCGCCGCCGTTGATGATGTTCATCATCGGAACGGGGAGAACGTATGTGTCACATCCGCCGATATAGCGGTAGAGAGGCATGTCGAGATAGTTGGCGGCAGCCTTAGCTGTAGCAAGCGAAACGCCGAGGATGGCGTTGGCGCCGAGGTTGGATTTCGTGGGAGTGCCGTCGAGGTCGAGCATGATCTGGTCAACGCCGATCTGATCGAGGGCGCTGTGACCGCGGAGAGCGTCGGCGATCGGGCCGTTTACATTGGCCACTGCTTTCTGAACGCCCTTGCCCATATAGCGCGATTTGTCGCCGTCGCGGAGCTCGAGAGCCTCGTTCTCGCCTGTGGATGCACCGGAGGGAACGGCTGCGCGTCCCATAACGCCGCTTTCGAGGATTACATCTACTTCAACTGTCGGGTTGCCGCGTGAATCAAGAATCTCGCGACCAATTACTTTTTCGATCTTCATTTTTATAAGAATTATAATTGGGGTTATATTATCTTTTACAATTTATTATCTCTCCAAATTCCCCTACCCCTTATCTTTCGCAAAGTTAACAATAATTTCGCAAACTGCGGATAGATAATTAAGCAAATTTAGCTAACTTTACGATATAATGTCACGTCGAAATGAATAAAGCCCAATGAATCCAATCCAGCCGGAAATATTGTCGACGCTCACCCTCGAGGAGTTGCCGTTTGAGCCGATTATGAGTCAGGCGATGCTTGTCGAGGCCCTCTCTGCCTTCATGGCCTCCTCCGATCCGCGGGGCGTATTCGTTCTGAACGGCTATGCGGGAACGGGCAAGACTTCGTTAACAGGCGCCTTCATACGCGCTCTCGAACGTCTGCGCGTGCCCATAGTGCTTCTCGCACCCACAGGCCGCGCCGCCAAGGTGGCCGCCGGTTTCTCCGGCCATAAAGCATCGACAATCCACAAGCGGCTATACCGCGGCAATACCGTCGATCCGGGCAACACCACCTTCTTCCTCGCTCCCAACGAGCTGAGCGACGCCCTTTTCATCGTCGACGAGGCTTCGCTCATCTCCGACAGTGCCGGCGGCGGACGCTCGCTCCTCTCCCATCTTATCCGCCATGTCTATTCCGCTCCCGGCTGCCGGATGCTTCTCATCGGTGACGAAGCTCAGCTTCCGCCCGTAGGGCAGACCTCCGGCACGGCCATGAACCACGACCGTCTGCGGGCCTTGGGGCTGAATCCCGTAGGATTCACGCTCGACATTCCCGTGCGTCAGGCCGTGGAGAGCGGCATAATCCACAACGCCACCTTCATGCGCCAGATGCTCATGACCCCGCGCGGGGGCGAACCGGAACTCGCGCTGAGTGGTTTCCCCGATGTCGAGGCCGTCTCTTCGGCCGATCTCGCCGACATGCTTTCCGATTCATGGAGCAGTGTGGGAATGGAGGAGACACTCGTCATAACCCGTTCCAACAAACGCGCCAACAACATCAACAATGCCATCCGCAGCCAGGTGATGTATGCCGAAGATCCTCTTCAGCGGGGCGACCGGATAATCATATCAAAAAACGATTACTACTGGGGGAAGCGCAACGAAATGAAAACCTTTATCGCCAACGGCGATATGGCGGAAGTGACATGGATCGGCAAAACGGAGAAGGCATATGGACGCTATTTCTGCGATGTGGAGCTTCGCATGGTATCCGACGATATTATTGTCGGCGCCAAACTGATGCTCCGCAGCCTCGCCAGCGAAGGGCCATCGATTCCTCGCGAGGAGATGGAACGGTTCTACAACCGCGTGCTCACCTCTTACGACGGCGCGCTTTCAGAGCAGATCAAAGGGGTGATGGAAGATCCCTACTACAATGCTTTGCAAGCCAAATACGCCTACTGTGTCACATGCCACAAGGCTCAGGGTGGACAATGGAAACATGTATATATCGACATGGGATCCATCCCTCCCGATGCTATTGATTCAGATTTCTACCGCTGGATTTACACGGCAATAACGAGGGCCACGGAAAAGGTATATTTCATAAATCCGGGAATACGCCTCACCTGACGCCGGGAAACCATACGAATAGAAAATTCAAGAAACAGAGTCTTATCTCAGCGGAGCCCAAACCGTGAAGCGCGTCAGCCCGTCGGCTCCGGTGAGCAATGAGAAGCGGAATCCATGACGCGTCAGCACCTCGTTGACGAGTGTCAGGCCGATTCCCCTCCCTCCGCTTTTCGATGAATAAAAGGGTGTGAACAGTTTTCGCGCCACCTCCTCACTTATACCGGCTCCGTTGTCGCAGACCGTCATTTTCACGCAATTTCCTGATTTCCCATCCTCATCGCATATCTCCGCACTTATCTCCACAAGTCCGTCACCTCTATCCATCCTTTCGGGACAGGAGGCTATGCTTTCGGCGGCATTTCTGACCACATTCACAATTATCTGCTCCATCATCACCGGATCCACCCTCACAGGCAAAGCGGTATTCTCAGGAAGTTTCAGTTCCAACCTCACTCCTGCAGGCAGAATCGTTTTCAGAAAGCCCGCGGTATGGCGTATCTCATCGCCAAGGTCGCGGTCGGCAAGCGAAGGCGCGGGAAGCTTCACCACATCCGCATAAGAGCGTATGAAATCCGACAGGGCCAGGCAACGGTCGCGACCGCTGTCGGCCAGTTCTCGCATCTCCTCGTCGGAACTGATATCGGAAAAGGTCTCAAGTATGGAGGCGACTCCGCCCATGCTGTTATTCACCTCATGCGAGATGACCCGTATCAGCTTCTCATAAGCCTCGCGCTCGGCTTTCATCACCTCCTCCGTTAGGCTCTCCACAAGTACGAACGGGCGCTTGAAACCCGATTCAATGAACCGCAGATTCGAACAGCGATAAATCCTTGTATCGCTCAGACGCACCACTTCCGACTTCCCCTCCTCCACTCTCGATGCAGCCCGGAAAAGCTCATTGTCGATCTTTGAGAATGCCACGCCGTCGGGAGCATCCTCGCGGTCGATTCCCGCCATCTTCAGCAGCGAAGGATTCAGCAATGATATTCTGCCATCGAAATCCATCACTGCCACTCCCATTGGCGACACCTCAACGATCTGGCGGAGGAATCCCTCCTGCTCGCGCAAGCGTGTACGTTCATTCTTAAGCTGTTCGGCCATCCTGTTGAAAAGGTCGGCGATACGGTCGGCATACGGCTCGCCCGTGGGTCGGACACGGTTGCTGAAATCTTGCGAGGCCAGCAGCTCCAGGCCGATCGTTACGGTGTCGAGAGGTTTGGCGATGCTGCGCCACAACACGATCAACACCGCTATGTCCGCAAAAGCCAATGCCGCCGCAATCCATCGAGCCGCCGGATTTCCCGAAAGGGGAATCAACGCTAAAGCCACGGTGAGAACTACTGCCGTCAATATGAGTCCACCGCGCCTCTTCATCCGATTCCGTATTTAGCCATTCTCCGATATAGTGCCTGGCGGGATATACCGAGTCGCAAAGCGGCGCGGCTGAGATTTCCGCCGCTTTCGGCCAAAGCGCTTTCCACTGCCTTTCGCTCGATTGCCTCCAGATCGGAAGCGGAACCGCTCTCTGTGTCAGGGTGCGAATAAATAACATCCGCTCCCTCGAAATCGCGACTCTCGATGCGTGAACCGGCCGAAGTGATTAGCGCTCGTTCCACCATGTTTTTAAGTTGCCTGATATTTCCCGGATAAGGCAGACGACTGAGCAGCGTCATTGCCTCGGATGATATTTCGGGAGCCGCCACGCCCATATCGCGGGAGCCGGCTGAAATGAAATGCCTCACGAGCATGGGGATGTCGTCGCGCCGCTCCCGCAAGGCCGGAAGGCGCAATGTCACGAGGTTGATCCTGTAATAGAGGTCTTCGCGAAACGTCCGTTCGCCCACCATCTGCGGCAGATCCGCATTGGTGGCGCAGACAACGCGTATGTCGGTTTTGCGCGGACGGCTTTCACCGAGCACCTCGAACGTATGCTGTTGAAGCACCCGCAGAAGCTTCACCTGGCAACTGATGTCGAGATCTCCTATCTCATCGAGAAAGATAGTGCCTTTGTCGGCAAGTTCAAATCTTCCTTTGCGGGCTGTCGCTGCGCCGGTGAATGCCCCTTTGGCATGGCCGAACATCTCGCTTTCGAAAAGCGACTGGGCAATCCCTCCGAGATTGACCATCACAAACGGGTTGGCTCGACGCCGGCTGTTGGCATGGATGGCCTGAGCCACCAGTTCCTTTCCCGTTCCATTCTCTCCGAGTATAAGCACCGGGGCTTCCGTAGGAGCCACTCGCGCCACAGTGCCGAGAATTTCAAGCAATCTCTTGTTCTCGCCAACGATTCCGCAACGGTCGAAACCATTTGCGGAATCCGCCGGTCTTTCCGATTCCTCTCTGTTGAGACTCAGTGCCGTCCGCACTCTGGAAAGCATGTCGCCGTTCGACCATGGCTTGGTCACGAAATCGAACGCGCCGAGCCTCATTCCCTCTACAGCCAGCTCGATGCTTCCCCAGGCTGTGATAAGAATCACAGGCACACCTTTCTGAAACACCGATGCCTGCCGCAACAGATGCAGCCCCTCCTCTCCGGTAGTGGATATGGAATAGTTCATATCCATGATGATGAGGTCGAAACTGTTGTGGCGCATAAATTCCAATGCCTCAGACGGCGTGGAAGCCGCAACAGTCTCGTAGCCCGCCCGGCCAAGCAACGTGCCGAGCGAAAGCCTCACGGTCCTGTCATCGTCGATTACCAAAATCATACTACAAATTTACTCAATCTGTTTCGGAATATGAAAATCTCATTTGAAAAATGAATCATCTCCATCTCATCTGCCATTTACTATTCTCTCGAAATCTGCATCGATCGGCTTGCCGGCATCGAAATCCCAGAGTGTGATGCTCCGTATCTGGTAATAATACTGCCAATAGCGATATAGTTCGTTGACATACTCCCTTCGCGCCTCATCCTTGCTTACGCGGGAGTCGTTGAGATCGAGAGTCGAGATTTTTCCTATTATGAATGTTTCCATATTGGTGGCATACCTGCGGGCTGCTATGCTGTCGGCACGCTCTCTTATCTGAAGCTGTTTCTGCTGATTGGAATAACGCTCCACGAGAATGAAGAGGTTCTGGTTAAAATCCATATTCTCCTGTCGCAACCGGCTTTCGACAACCTCTCGGTTGCTCTGCGCTGTCTTGACGCGGCCCCGTCGCTTCCCCCAGTCGAGAATCGGTATCTCGAAACCGACCTCCACCACCTGATTGCTTCTCAGCGACCCGTAGGCTCCTCCGAAACGATGGTCGGTGCCGGTGTATCCGAGTTGGGCAAAAAGGTTGATGCTCCTCAAATCCCCTTTTGCCTTGGCCACTTCATAATCCGCTTCGAGGCGTCGACGGGCCATATTGAGGGCATGCTTGTTGTTGGCCATAGCCTTCTCCCTTGCAACCTCGAAAGAGATCTCCGCTTCCGGCAGGCTTCCCGGAACAACGGCCTCTATCTCCACATCCTCCTCGAGGTCAAGGAAAGACCGGAGCTGAAACATCGCGCTGCGGAGTCCGCTCTCGCAGTCGGTCAGCTCGGAACTTGCATTCAGCTTGTTGAGTTCCATTTGCAGAAGGTCATTGCCGCTGATTTTCCCCATGTCCCGTTTCTCGCGGGCCACGGCGTAGAGCCGGGAGGCATTCTCAAGGTTCTGACGTGCGATTCCGAGGTTTTCCGAAGCCATCAGCAACTGGAAATAATAGGTTATCGCCGACATAGCCACCTCCTCCGTCGCACTCAGGAACTCGGCCTTCGCCTCGCGATAACGCACCGGCTCGATGCGCCGGTTCCATTTCACGTTATTGACTCCGAACACGGGCTGTTCGAGCGTCAGGGCCACCGGTATCGACATGAACCGGTTATAGCCGTCTCGCCCGAGCTGGCGGTAATAATCGAGGGATGTATTCACCGACACCTTACCTCCCGTGAGCCAGATGTTCTGGCTCATCGAAAGTTCGCCGTTGACCTGTAGATAATTGTTGGGTACGAAACCGTAGGAGCCGGTATCGTCCATATAGGGACTGTACTGCTTATGATAGGCCGGAGCCGTGGCTTTGAAAGAGACTTCCGGCAGAAGATCGGCCCGATAGGATCGCCATTCCCAATAAGCACTCTTAAGACTATTGAGCGCCACGGCTCCCTCCACGCTGTTGGTGCGGGCCCGCGCGATAGCCTCTTCAAGCGTGATGGTGACGGTGCGGGCCGACAGAACGCCTCCCGCACCTGCAACCAAAAGTATCAATGATAAAAGATATCTTGTCATAAAATGACGTTTTTGACAGCTAAGGCTACTTAAAACTTAGCCGGTTGGAATTATTCATCTTTGAGGGCGATTGCCGGCTCCACCTTCATAGCCCGACGCGCCGGAATAATAATGGCCGCCACTACTACAGCGACAAGGCAAACGACGGCTGCCGCCCACGACACTATTACATGCGTCAGCGATACACTCTGCATCATTTCTGAAAGCATTTCGACTATCTCTTCTTTCCCCACAATGAGCACGATTGCCATTACCGCAACTATTGCCGACAAAACAGAGATACCGACCAATATCATGCTTTCTGAAAGGAACCTGCGGAATATATCGCCTGCCGAGGCGCCATTGACCATGCGGATGGCAATCTCCTTCTCCCGCCGGCGGATACGATACCAGAATGTGCCGAGCACGCCGAGGAACACAACGGCAAGGAGAAACATCGCTCCGGCAACCCAGACTCTGACACCTATCATCGATTCGCGGTTCACGCCCTCTCCCGCCTTCTTCAGAGAGAATGGCTGCGATAGATATACGTTGCGGCGGCCGCGCATCGAGGGGGTGTTGCGGAACTGCTCTCGGAATGCCTGCTCGGTGCCGGGGCGCAGACGCACCGCTATATTCCATATATTGAGATTTCCGTTCTTCACCATATTGTCCTCATCGATAGGCAATATCGCCGTGCCCGACCAGAGACTGCTCTCGAAATCTCCCCTTTTTATGCCATGGATTGCGACATGCGAGACATATTCGGTAGTCGAGTCATTCCCCATTGTCAGACGTCGGCCGAAGAGTTCAGAAAGATCGCCTACCTTCGTGTCGCTTTCGGGATATCCTTTGTAGGGATAGTCTAACGAAGGACTCAGAAGTATCTCCCCCTTGGCAAGAATGTCGCGCAATTCCTCACACGATTTGCCGTCGAGGCTTTCATATCTGAGGACCATAGCCATGTCGGGACTTACAAAACGCGTGTTGCAGTTATATGTCATGGAATCGCCGACCGCCTTGAACCAATATCCCCAGTAACTGAAATTATAGGGGATGCCGTTTGCCGAGAATGCCGCATAATCCACATAGGGGCTATGACGCAACTCGTTGATAAGAACTTTCAGATCAACCGCATTTTCATAAGGAGCGTTCTCCCCGAAATCAATGTACGACGGACTTTTATCGTTAACCGTCGTCACATTCATATACATAACGTCTTCGCTTTCGAATCCTCGGCGTATGTGGCGCACCTGAAAAGCAAGCACGAGGAACATCGCAATAAGCCATATTGCCAGGAACACTATGAATAATTCAAGAACAAGCCAGAAATTCTCTCTCCACTCATTCTTCATTTGTGTCAATAAATCTCTTTTCATTATCTTTTATTTTTGATAATTGTCGTTGTCCGATATCGCCTCTGCCGGATTGACGGAAGCCGCTTTCCACACAGGAAATCCTGCGCTCACGACGTTGAGCACGAGACAGAAAAGGAGCGCGAACCCGAATCCCTGCCAGGTGAAAAGCATGGAGAATGTGGGCGTTGCGGCAATCATCTCGGCTGAGGGCGACCATGATGACGTCATGTCGAAAAACAGATTCGAGAAGCAGACCACAAAAATGGCACTCAGAATAAAACCGGCCAGACCGCCGATCAGAGTCACAATCAGATTTTCACAAAGCATCTGGCGGACCACTCCGAGGCGGGTGGACCCGAAAGCGCGCCGCACGCCGATCTCGCGGACGCGCCGGCGCATCCTGCTGCGCGTCATGCCGCTAAGATTTATTGCAGGCAAAAGCAACAGCACTGTGTACGCAATCCAGCGAATACGCCGACCGATAGTAACATCGGGCGTGGTGTTGGACCCATGGTTCACGGCATCGGTGGCAACATCGTAGGGTTGTCCGTGATAAAAGAATTCCATACTCTCGCGCTTACCGATTCCTGCGTTGAGCGCCTCATAACGGTTCTCCACCTGCCTGCGCACGCTCTCATAGCTTGTGCCGGGAGCAAGAAGCAAAGCCACTGAACGGTCGCCCGTATATTTCTCCATGTCGCTTATCCACGTTCCCGACTCTTTGTCACGCCCCACACGCGTATAGATGTCGGAATAGGTGTATCGCATCAGCGGATGGACATCTTTCACCACTCCCGTAACCCGATAAGGGCGCTGACGGATGTTGATATCCTTACCCACGGCATCCACGCTGCCGAATAGTTTTCGCGCCGTACTTTCCGTAACCACCGCAACCGGAACGTTTGCCTCCACCTCCTCTTTGGTATAAGGGCGTCCCTTTATAAATTCGAAATCGAATATATTCCAATACTCACTGTCAGTCTCACGATTCTCCATTGTTTCGGGCAATCCTCCGACTATGTTGACATCCGCAAGAGAGGTCATCTTGGTAAAAAGCGACATTTTCTCGACACCTTCCAGATTGCCGTAAAGCCGAAGGGCGAAACCGCCTGAAAGGCCCGATGAGCCGCCGCTCTGATTGTCGGGAGAGTTAAACTGTATATGTATGTTCTCGCCTATCATTAGCGATTTGCGACATGATTCGGGAGGATTGGGCACATTGTCGATCTCTCCGAGCGTGAACACGGCCATCACCATGAAAAGCGAAAGAGCCGTTCCTCCAATCGAAAGCCATGTGGCCAGCGGCTGCTCGCGCATATCGCTGTATATCTGTTTAAAATAATTCATATTAATACAAATGACTATTATAAATATCGGAAATCATTCAACCTGTCGGCCGTCGAAGAAGCGGATGATGCGGTCGGTGTCGCGCGCCTGCGCTTCGTTGTGGGTCACCATCACTATCGTGCGTCCGTCATTCTTGTTAAGCTTATGAAGAAGTTCCATCACTTCGGCTCCCATGCGGGAGTCGAGATTTCCGGTCGGCTCGTCGGCAAGTATTATCTCCGGATCGCCTACAATCGCACGGGCTATCGCCACGCGCTGGCACTGGCCTCCGGAGAGCTGGCCCGGCAAATGGCGCATACGGTGGCTCAGACCGAGCCTCTCGAGCACCGATTTCACTCTCTCCCTCCGCTCCGACTGCGAGATACCGTTGCGGTAGACAAGGGGAAGGGCCACGTTATCCGCTACATTCAGCGACGGGATAAGATGAAAGCTCTGGAAAACAAATCCGATGTTATGATTGCGCAGCGATGAAAGCAGTCGGTCGCCGGCGTTAGTCACATCCGTGCCCATAAGCATCACCTCCCCTTTCGTGGGCTTGTCAAGCAATCCTATTATATTGAGGAGAGTCGATTTGCCGCAGCCCGAAGGTCCCATGATGCTTATGAATTCACCTTTCTCTATCGAAAGATTCACATTTTCGAGTGCTACTGTCTCGATCTCCTTGGTGCGATAGATTTTCTCCACACCCTTAAGTTCTATCAATGCCATATTTTCTGTTGTAAAATTTTTTGTCATTATATATGTTATCTCTGTATTCCTCATCTCTTTATTTTAAGACGCCGGTTCTTGCCATAGTCCTCCATGTCGCCGATGGCCACACGCTCACCCGGTTTCAGACCCGAACGCACCTCGACATAGTCATAATTACTCTCGCCGAGCTGCAGGCGCCGTTTCTCAAGATGGCCGTCACCGGTATCGACGAACATCTCATACGTTCCGGGACCTTTGTAATACGACCCGTTCTTTATCCGCGTCACGTCGGGCAGCACATCGTAGACCACACTCACCATGGTGCGAAGTCCCGGGCGCAGTCCGGCGGCCTCCGGATTGTCGAGCTTCACCGTGAATGGCACCAGACCGTGTGCCGACTGGGGAACGACGCGCGTCACCGTCCCCGAAAGCTTCATACCTGCGGCCCTCACCTCCACTTGGGCACCCGGAGAAACCTTCGATGCGGAACTTTCCGGAACCTGCGCCGAGATCTTGAAACTGCTCAGGTCGGAGAGCACGGCGAGGCGGTCGCCCGGTGCGATGCTCGCTCCAATGGAGGAATTGATATATGTCAGGGTAGCCGTCCGCGGGGCCTTCACCTGCGCGTCCTCAAGCGTGCGTCTCAGTGCCCCGAGGTTTTTGGAGGCTATGTTTTCCTCAAGCTTTCTTGTCATATAGGCCGCCGAATGCGACTGCCGTTCGTTTGCCAGCTCTTTCCGCATCTGCTCGAGTTCCAGCCGCCCTGTCTTGTAAGCCAGTTCGGCCTGCCGAACGCGGTCGCCCGTGCCGCTGCCTAAGCTGTCGAGACGCCGTTCGTTTGCCACCTCGGCACGAAGCTCCGACACGGCCATCTCTTTGGCTTTTATCTTCATCTCGAGGTTAGTGAGGAATGTGCGGCTGTCGAGCTGGGTCTGGCGCGTGGAATTTTTTCTCATGCTCAATTCGTCGGCCTGATTGCGCATCTCCGTCTCGGCGCTCTGGAGGTCGAGCCGCAGCAGAGCCTCCCCTGCCGAAACACTGTCTCCCTCCTGATGATAAACCTCCATGATTTTCGTAGCCACGGGCGACACCACTGTGTGCTCGAAAGCGGGCACCACACTTCCGGTGGCCTCCACCGTTGTTGCAACAGGCCCCCTGTCGGCCACGCATAGCCGCAGGTCGCTCTCCTTCACGCTCTTCTCCGTAAAAAGGAGAACGCCCACTCCCAATACGACTACGGCCGCTATAGGCAGCACGATTCTCAGCAATCGGCGCATTCTTCTTTTCTTAGTCCAATCAGCCGATATCTCCCTGTCCATCCCATTGCCGGATAGACCGGGATTGGATTCTGTTTTCGGCATCCCGTTATCGATGTTAATATTCTTGTCGGATCGCATCATTAAAATTGTGTTTCTGCCCGACACGGCAACAATGCGCGTGCCAATTCGACATCAATCTGTTGGTCAAGGCTTTGTACCAGAGGCTATATGTCCGAAAGCGGACAATTTCTGTAAAAGCGGACACATATGCAACATTTCATCTTTCCTCCACTCCCATCTTTATAGGGGTTAATTACGGAATTATTTCCGTAATTGGGAATAATTGATTAATTTTGCAGTCCATTAGAAAGAATAAAATCGGAAATAACAACGACAGTAACGATATGAAAGCTTATGTATTTCCGGGCCAAGGCGCCCAGTTTGTCGGAATGGGAAAAGATCTTTATGATAACAACCCTGAAGCAAAAGAACTTTTTGAGAAAGCAAACGATATTCTCGGTTTCCGCATCACCGATCTGATGTTCAACGGCACCGAGGAAGACCTCAAACAGACGAAGGTGACACAACCCGCCATCTTCCTTCATAGCGTGCTTCTCGCCAAATCCCTCGGCGATGAGTTCAAGCCCGATATGGTGGCCGGCCATAGCCTCGGCGAGTTCTCGGCTCTTGTAGCCGCCGGCGCCCTTAGCTTCGAGGAGGGCCTCAAACTCGTGTCCAAACGTGCGCACGCCATGCAGAAGGCTTGTGAGCTCCGTCCCTCCACGATGGCCGCCGTCCTCGCGCTTCCCGATGCCAAGGTTGAGGAACTTTGCGCTGAAGTCGACGATATTGTGGCTCCCGCCAACTACAACTGCCCCGGACAGGTGGTGATCTCCGGCACTATGGAGGGCATCGACGCAGCCTGCGAGAAGATGCTCGCCGCCGGTGCGAAGCGCGCCCTCAAGCTGAAAGTGGGAGGTGCTTTCCACAGTCCGCTCATGCAGCCTGCACAGGAGGAGCTTGCCGAGGCTATCGCCGAAGCTAAGTTCGAAACGCCCGTTTGCCCCGTATATCAGAACGTCGACGGCAAGCCCCACACCGATCCCGAGGAGATCAAGCAGAACCTGATCAAGCAGCTTACCGCTCCCGTGCGCTGGACCTACGATGTCGAGGCGATGATCGCCGATGGCGCCGATGAGTTTGTTGAGCTCGGCCCGGGCGCTGTGCTTCAGGGACTTGTTAAGAAAATCAACCGCGAGGTGGCAACTTCCGGCATGCAGTAATCCTTCCGCTCATGAATATTGCGATAGTAGGAGCCAGCGGGGCCGTGGGGACGGAGTTCCTGCGCGTGCTTCAGGAGCAGAATTTCCCCGTGGACAATCTGCGCCTTTTCGGGTCGAAACGCAGTGCGGGTACCACCCGCACATTTCGCGGCAAAGAGTATGCGATCGAGGAGCTTACCCATGACTCCGATTTCAGCGGCGTCGACATAGCCTTCACTTCGGCCGGCGCCTCCACCTCTAAGGAATATGCCGCGACGATCACCCGCCACGGCACTCTGATGATCGACAACAGCTCGGCGTTCCGCATGGACTCGGATGTGCCCCTTGTCGTGCCTGAGGTCAACGGCGCCGATGCCCTCGAGCGTCCCCGCCTTATCATCGGCAATCCGAACTGCACAACCATCCAGATGGTTGTGGCGCTCAAACCTATCGAGGAGCTGAGCCATATCCTCCGCGTCCGCGTGGCTACCTATCAGGCGGCGAGCGGCGCCGGAGCCTCCGCAATGGAGGAACTGATCACCCAGACCGGTCAGCTCAGCCGCGGCGAAGAACCGACAATCAATAAATTCCGGTTCCAGCTCGCCTACAACGTGATTCCGCATGTCGACGTCTTCACCGATAACGACTACACCAAGGAGGAGATGAAGATGTTCAACGAGACGCGCAAGATCATGCATTCCGATGTCCGCGTGTCGGCCACGTGCGTACGCGTGCCAGTGCTCCGCGCCCACAGCGAGGCTATATGGGTGGAAACTGAAAGACCCCTCGCCGTCGAGGAGGTCCGCGAGGCGTTCCGCAACGCCGAGGGACTTGTTCTCACCGAGGAGCGCGATGGCGAGAAATTCTATCCGATGCCCCTCGACATAGCCGACAAGGATCCTGTCTATGTGGGCCGCGTGCGCAAAGATCTCTGCGACGACCGCGGGCTCAGCTTCTGGGTTGTCGGCGACCAGATCAAGAAAGGCGCCGCGCTCAACGCCGTGCAGATTGCCCAATGGCTTCTGAAAAACGACCCGGCATTCCGCAATCGCTAAAAAGTTGCATAGCTGATAGCGGCATCGGGTTCAGGGACAGATTTAAAATCTGTAGACATTCTGAATTTTAACAGAGAAAGTGCAAATATTTGCTAAAATATGCTTATATTTGCACTTTCTCCTATTATGCTTCGAACTAACCGAACAGACCATAAGAGTGCGACTTGCAATATTCTGAATCTGTTGCTTAAAACGACAGGTATAACCTTGCTTGCCCTCTTGCTCTCCATGGCGCTCGAAGCTCCCTTCTCCTCATCCGCCTCTGCTATTTTCTCCAATCCTGAAAAGAATGATTTCACGCTGACCGACGTCTACGCCCAGATAGCCGACGGACGCCCGGTGCGTAAGATGGAGGATCGTATAGCCATCGTCGATATCGGACTTGGCGGACGCGAGGAGATTGCCGACGCTCTGGAGTTTCTTCAGCTCTGCGGAGTGAAAGCCGTGGGCGTGGATGTCAATTTCGAGGAGCCGCATGAGGATGACAGCCGTCTGCTCGGAGCCATTGCCTCCCTTCCCGATATAGTGCTGCCTCTCGGCGTGGAACCGGCCGGAGATAAATTCCGAATCACCGACAAACCGTTCTTCCTCGATATGCTCGATGGGCCGCGCTACGGCGTGATAAACCTCCCCGGCACCACCTCTAAAAGCTCTATCCGGGAGTTTGCCGTTGATTTCCCGATGGAGGGCGGGAAAGAGATGCCATCCTTTGTCAGCGAAGTTCTCCGAGTGGCCGACCCTCAGGCGTGGAAAAAGCTTAAGCATCGGGACAACCGCTATGAGATATCCTCATATCATTCGCGCGAGTTTCCCATATATACCTGTGAGAATCTTGCCGACAATGCCGAGAAACTCGCCGACAAGATCGTGCTCATAGGAGCTCTCGGCGATGCCTACGACATGCATTCCACGCCTATCAATTCCTATATGCCCGGGCTCATGATCCATGCCCACGCACTTGCCACCGCACTCGATGGCAACTGGTATGCCACAATGCCGCGATGGGCCGATTATCTTACAGCTTTCGCAATCTGCTTCCTGATAGTTCTGGCCGTTGTCGGAATAAAGAATGGAGTCAGAGGACTGCTCGTGAGAATCATTCAGATTGTGATGGTCTATGCGGCCGTCAGGATAGGATATACCCTATTTATCGACCACAATCTGATATGCAACTTCTCCAATACACTGCTCATGATTGCCTTCGGGCTCTTCGCCGTCGACATATGGAACGGCATGGCGGCGCTCATCAACATGATACGAAACAAAATCACTAAATACAGAAAACGTAGACTACAAGACCTGACATGCGAAAATACATTCTGATTCTCATGCTCGCCCTGAGCCATCTGTTCGTTCTCGCCCACTATTCGCTGCATTCTGTAAGCGGGAATGTAAAAATCGACAGCAACGGCAAGCAGACACCTGCCGCAAAAGGGATGACGCTTAAAGCATCCGACTATCTCATAATCCCTGAAGGGGGAAAAGTGGAGATCTACAACGATCTCGACAAAGGCATATACGCATCGACAAAGTCGGGAAGAATTTCCGTGACCCGGCTCATGATCGACGCGCGCGGAGTCTCCGCCGACAACCGCGGCAACGTGGCTTCGAGGCTCCGTTTCGGCCGCCATTCCGACACGGGCAAGGAGCGCCTCTATGTGGAGAAGGGAATGGTGAAGCGCTCTCTGGGAGTCTATGACCCCGAGGGTGAGAAAATAGTGGCCGACCCGGACGTCATGGCCCGATTCATAGCCCTGAAGACTGCCGGACAGAAGGATCTCTCAGCCGAGACTCTTCCGGTGCCGGTGGAGAAGAGCACGCCAGAGGGAGGAGGAATATCATTCAAGGTAAAAAACTCGATGCAGTTCCCTATATATTTCAATATCCTTAAAATCACCGATAACGAAGGCAGGAAGAAAGCAGGCATCTCCGAGGTGGGCCAACCCGCCGGCGTATACGTGCTCCTGCCGGGCCAGACCCTCGCAAGGGAACATTTCACCACTGTGCCCTCCAATGAGTCGCATATTCTGGTGATGACCCATTCGCAATTCGATATCGATGATATCATAGAGCGTCTTGACGCTCTGTTCAAGAAAGGGGAAGCCGCTGTCGGCGACACATCGTCGGAGAAACTGCCTCTTTATCTTTTGCGGCTCTGAGCCTCCTCGGCTTCTGTTTAATCAAACATCTGAAGACCTCGGGGCGATTTCCATATGAGATTTCAGATATATCACTGTAAAACCATATCACTGTAAAAACTAAACAATACCATATCATGAACAAGAACTACTCCACAGTATCTATCCGCAAATCGCTTGCGGCAACACTATTGCTCGCGGCAGGAATTATTCCGGGATTTGCCCAGACACATTCAAAAGATGTCTATGACTTCGGGCAGAGCAACACTCCCAAAGAGATCAAGCCCTATTCCTGCACTGTTTTCACTCGCGACCACAATTCCATCCGAAACATCCGCGGAATCAATATTCATCAGGGGAAAGACTCAATCCGCGATTTCGAGCTGAATCCTACGGGTCTGGCTTTCGGCATCGTAACCTCCAAGAAGAACAAGGCTAAGAGCGAAGCCTCGATATATTCTCTCATCACCGAAGAGGAAAAAATCGCGCAGATCGACACCAAACTCATCGGCAATCCCTCCTCCATCGTTTATTTCCCTGATGGCCGCACAATGGCTGTAGCCACCGACAGCGGCATCTATTTCCTCGAGGTCAAGAAATACCGTCCTTACGCAAAAATAGAGAATGTGCCGTTCACCGCCACTTCGATGTCAGTGAGCCCCAACGGTTATTATCTTGCTGCCACCGACGGCAAAAAGATCGCTGTCTACAATATCGAGGAACGCTCGCTGCGCAAGCTCTTCGACGAAGGAACTGTGGTGAACGACATGCTCTTCTCTCCGGATTCCTCCGATTTCGCGGTGCTTACCAACGACGGACTCCTGAACATCTATTCCACCCGCACCTTTGAGTTCCGCAAGATGGTCGACGACCTCGGCGAAGCTATTGCCGGCGCTTATAACCTCGATGGCAAATACATGGCTGTCGTGACGAGTCCTTCGGCAATCGCAGTAGTAAACCTGCTTCGTGATTCAGAACGCGAGTATTTCACCAGCGATAAGGGCTCTATCGGAGATGTATGCTTCATTCTCAACAGCTCGAACGAGACTTTCCTCGTGCTCCCCACTCTCAACAACATGCAGATGCGACGCATGCCCAACCTCAAGCCCTATTACAACCGACTGATAGCCGATGAACTCGAAAGCAAGATGGCGGAATGGGAGAAGATGATGCCCGGAGAGACCATGGATGAATACCGCAACCGTGTCACCGAGGAATCGCGTGCCCGCCAGCGCCGCCTCTTTGAGGATGAGATCTCCACCAATCTCGCAGGCAATCTGCTCGACGGAGCCACAATGAGCCTCGGTTCCTACGACCGCGCCAACAAGGTGCTCGCCCTCAACTTCGACTCGATGCCTACGATTTTCCTTCCCGTGCCCGAATCGGAAGTTTCCTCTTTCAAGAACGCCGAAGACCTGAGCCTCTCCGACGTGCAATATGGCATTCTTCCCGACGACTCCTTTGAGATCGTATATGCCGTGGTTACCAACGGTGCCGGCGGCAAACAGTATACCTACGACAACCGCCAGCGCGCCTCGATGAACTATATGGCCGCCGAGGATGCAGTGTCGCTCGAGGTGCTCCAGCAGCAACAGATGGAGGAGATCCGCCTTCAGGAACTACGCGAGAAAGTTGTGGAGGAAGCCAAGAACATGAACGTGATTTCCGACCATACCAACATCACGGTCGATTCGAGAGTGGTGCCCGATTATGATGCCAACGGCAAGAAGATTCTTAATTACAAGGTTACTTGTTCCTATGATGTCGACCCGCAGTTCTCGGCCGCCGAGGATTTCGGCCCCGGCAAATACCATGTTGAGGAATCGGGAGCGGCCTCGTCTATGCTCAAGATCGTGAAAGATGCTTTCGAGGGAGATTTCCGCCAGTATGTGGGCAACGGCAAGAAAGTGAATGTCAAGATACTCGGCACAGCCGACGCCACCCCCATCGTCCGCGGTATCCCATACGACGGAGCCTACGGTGACATCGAGCAGGAACCCGTATACCGTAACGGCGAGCTCTCGGCCATGACCGTTACCCGCCAGACGGGCATCAAGGAGAACGACCAGCTGGCCCTTGTGCGTGCCCTTGGTGTGAAAGACTTCCTGGAGAAGAATGTGGCCGGCTTCAAAGACATGAATAAAAACTATAGATATGACGTGAATGTGAGCGAGGACAAAGGCTCCGCATTCCGCCGAATCACGGTGGAATTCACATTCGTCGACGCCTATTGAAAAAACTGACAATGACTTCAAGAACCAAAGGATTTATCGCTTTGATGCTTCTCGGCGGTGCGTTTCTCACCGCGAGCCGCATCGCTTCCCCTCAACTCCCTTCCGGCAGTCTGCCGAACCGCGAACTGACACCTGAGGAGATGGAGCAGGCACGCCTCGATTCGATAGCGCGCGCCGACTCCATCGCTCTCGCGGAGCGTGACAGTCTTGTGGGTCTCGCAGCCGAAGGTTACAAACATCTCAAATTCATCCAGTATGACGGAGTGACGCAGGACGTGCTCTATCCGGAGACAATGAAGGTCTACCGCAGCGTTGAGAAGGCTATGGGCCACCCCCGCATCGATCAGGAGCAGACAAGACGGATGCACGGCATGCTTACCGACATCCAGAACCTCTTTCTCAAAGGCGCCCTCTATTATTCGGGCGCAGGGAAGAGCGCGGAAATGGCCGACTTCGCCACGGCGTTCGTCGATATCCGCCGACGTCCCGACATGAAAGACCTTCCCCTCTCGGGAGAAGCCCGTGAGCTTTATCCCGCACTTGTCTATTCTGCCGCCTCGAGCACATATAACCGAGGAGACTATCCCCACGCCATCGATTATTTCGAGGAGTATCTGTCGACCGATGCCACCGACCGACGCGAACAGGTATGCCTCTTCCTGGCTCAGGCCTGCATCAACGCCCAGACGCCCGAAAGAGGAATAGAGCGCCTGCTTGGCGCCGTGGACCTCTATCCGGCAAATACCAACCTGCTGATGCTCACTCTCCAGAACTGCCTCGACGGCGGATATACAGACAAGATGCAGCCGCTTCTCGACAAAGCGCTCTTCGTTCGCCCCAATGATGAACAGCTTCTGAACCTTCAGGCAAGGCTATATGAGAACGACGGCAAGTTCAAGGAAGCTCTCGACATCTTCAACCGCCTCTACGACCTGAAGCCCAACAGTCTGAGCGTGAACCAACACCTTGCCCTCTGCTACTACAACCTCGGCGCTGAATATTACAACCGCTCCATCATGGAGCCGGATGAGAAGCTTGCCAAGAAGCAGATGAGGCAGTCGAACGCGTACTTCACTACGGCTGCCGATAAACTGGCGACAGTGGTCGACAATGATCCCACCAATCCGAAGTATCTCCGCGCATTGGGACTCACCTATGGATGCCTGGGACGCGCCGAGAGTCTGGAGGAGATCAACACCCGCCTGACAGCCCTCGGTCAGCCTACCCTCAAGATGAACGGCATGCCGGAGGCGATCGTCTTTGCCGAAAGGCAGAACGGTCCTCAGGGCGCCGTGGCTTCGCAGGCATCGCATGTGCCCGATTTTCAGGAATTCGCCAAGACTTTTGTGGAGAGCAATCTCGCAAAATGGTCGGAACGCCGCGAATTCGAGAAAACCGAAGATTATGAGAAAAGGATAAACCAGGACAACGTCTATGGCGAATACCAACGTCTCTGCAAGGAGGCCGAAACTGAATATCTCAAGAAATATGCCGGACGCCTGCGGATCTCCGATCTCAAGCTTATGCCTTACGATACGGACAATGAGACTTATCTCATCGAGTCGGCTATGGGAGAGATCGTGGTGAACGTACCTCTCAAAAACAAGGAGGCGGAGAGCTTCAAGAATTCCTGGAATACAATCCAGTTGCGCAACCCGCGCTATTACATCCGCGACAACCGTGTGGCAATTGCCTCGGTCGACCTCGTCACCTCTACCGGCAAGACTTATTCCTACAACTCTGCCAATGCCGCCAATTATGATTTCACAGATGTGACAATCGATATCGATTCCTTCCTGAGCAAGGGCGCGGCGATGCGCGGGCACACGGCCCAGCGGCAGAGCAACGCCAAGCAGAACGTGATCCGCGCCAAGAGCGATGTCGACCGCGATATTCCCGTCACTTCGCGCAAGGCAGAGAAAACGGTGGCTCTTATCATGGCCAACGAGAATTATAAGAACGTTACGAACGTGGCCTCGGCTCTCAACGACGGCGAAACCTTCGCCCAGTATTGCACGATGACTCTCGGTATTCCGCAGAGTCAGGTTCTGACTTATGAGAACCTGACCTATGCCGAGATGGTTGGCGCCATGGCAAAGGCCCGCAACCTTGTAGGCGCTCTTGGCGACGGAGTGGATGTAATTGTCTATTACGCCGGCCACGGCTTCCCGGACGAAGCTACAAAAGACGCATTCCTGCTTCCGGTGGATGGCGACGGCTATACCACCGCCGTGTCCTACCCTCTGAAACGGCTCTATTCGGAGCTTTCGCAGATGAGGGCCGAGAATGTGATGGTATTCCTCGACGCCTGCTTCAGCGGCTCCACGCGCGACGGAGGTATGCTGGCCGAAGCCCGCGGTGTCGCTCTCAAACCCCGTGCGGCCGACCCGGAGGGAAACATGTTCGTGCTCAGCGCAGCCAGCGATCAGGAAACGGCTCTGCCCTATAAAGAGAAGAACCACGGTCTTTTCACCTATTTCCTTCTCAAGAAGCTGCAGGACACCAAAGGAAACGTGACTCTAAAGGATCTCGGCGAGTACGTGAAGGAGACGGTGAAGAGGAATTCACTCACCGTCAACAGCAAGCTCCAGACTCCGAGCATCAAGGTGTCGGGACGTCTCGCCAAGGAATGGGACTCCAAGAAACTCAGACCATGATGAAGAGAGAAAGAAGACTCAGCCTCTTGCTGTCCATGATATGCTTCTCATGCTTCATGGCAGCGGCCGCCGGCCCGAAGGAAATCTCCGGAGAGGCTACCTATTATGATGAAAACGGCACGCTCTCGCGTGTGGAATGTATGCGTAGGGCTGCAGAGCAGGCACGCATAAATGCGCTTGCGGGCGAATTCGGCACCATCATCTCGCAGGATATCGTTCAGACCGACCGCGTTTCATCGGGCCGCGAAACCAATGATTTCCTCTCCCTTTCCTCCACAGAGGTCAAAGGGGAATGGATCGCCGACACCGCCGAGCCGCAGTATGAGTTCTCTCGCGACAAGGATGAGAACCTGATTGTGAAATGCCGCGTAAGGGGCACCGCAAGAGCCATCACCAATCAGGCTGTGCCTTTCGAGGCTCTCGTTCTTCGCAACGGTGAGCGCGAGGGTAACGCCTCGACGGCTTTCCACGAGGGAGATGAGCTTAAGATGCTCTTCAAAGGCGCCGCCGACGGATATCTTTGCGTATTCCTTCAGGACGAGACCGGAAATGTTTATGGCCTCCTCCCCTATCCCCGCGATTCCAAAAGCGAGGTCCGCGTGCGCAAGGACCGCGAATACCTTTTCTTCAAAGGAGGCGACAATGAATTCGGCCCGTCGGAGGAACTGGTGATGACGGCTTCCGACAATACTGAATACAACCGTCTCTTCGTGGTGTTCTCCCCTAACCCCTTCACACGCCCTGTGATGGAAGCCAATGGTTCGGGACTCCCTTCGGTCAGCACCAAGGAATTCACAAAATGGCTGATACGCGCACGCCGCAACGACAACCGCATGGGCGTCAAGGCAGTAAACCTCAGCATCGAGCCCAAACGCTGAGAACCCGGGAGTTTTCTCCCGTAAACGGCACAAAACTTCACTAAAAAATTAAAAACTAACTGAAATAACAACTAAAACAGAATCGACATGAAAAAGATTATCATGGGCCTTCTCGCCCTCGCCCTCCTCGTCCCGGCTTATGCCGACGCAGCCAACAAACAGCTTGAAAAGGCCAGAAAGAAAGAGCTTAGCCAGAAAATGAAAGAATATAAGAAAGGTAAATGGGAAATTCTCGGAAGCCGCACACTCGAGTTCTCGCTTGCCAACCATTACGATAAGCTCAACTCTCTCGGCGAGGACGGACATGAGGTAGAAGGCATCTCCACCTCCACCAAGTCGAAAAACACCGGCAAACAGGCTGCCATCAACAATGCGGTCATCACTTATGCTCAGGAGGCAGGAAGCACGCTGAAAGGACGCGTGATCAGCGACCTCAACGCCAACGGAGTGGATCCCGCCGGCGAGTTCGACAATTTCTATGCCGCCTATGAGCGACTCGTGGAGAAAGAGATCCGCGGCGAAATGCAGCCCTCCTACACCATCATCCGCACCAACCCCGACAAGACTTATGAGATCCGCACATATTTCATCGTGTCGGAGCTTGCCGCCAGTCGCGCACGCATGCGTGCACTCGAGGAGGCTATGAAAGCAAGCGAGGCCGCTCAGAAACATGCCGCCAAGATTTCCGAATTCGTAAAACAGGGATTTGACCAGTGAGACTGAGAGGCTCCATAGCATTACTGTCGACGGTGGTTCTGGCACTCAGTGCCGGAGCCGCCGGTAACGGACAGGCTCGCAACGGACAGCAGGAGGACCACCGGAAATCGTTCGAGGAATTCCGCAAAGGGATTCTCGGAGATTATCAGGACTTCCGCAAAAGGCTCCTTGAGCATTACGCCGATTTCCTCGAAGGGGAATGGCACGAATATGAGAGCCTGAAAGGTGAGGTACGCGACAAGACGCCCAAACCCCGCACCGCTCCGACGGTGAAGAAAACGCCGGCCAAGCCGACAACGCCTTCAAAGCCGACAGTCCCGGCCGCGCCTTCGAAACCCGCGGCACCTGAAAAACCGGCTACTCCTGTGGCCCCGTCAACACCGCAGACTCCTAAGACGCCCGAGACTCCTAAGACGCCTGCAGCTCCGAAGGCTTCCGAAGAGAGTTTCAACTTTTACGGACTCCCCGTTTCGCTTCCGGAAGTGGAATACCGCGTGATGCGCCGTCTCTCTTCGCCACAGGATTATGCGGCGGCATGGCGCGAGCTGTCGTCGGAAGATGTGGCTTCGAAGGTGACGCCCGCTCTGCAGAGAAAAGCCGAAGAGATGGGGCTCAACGATTATCTCACCTACTGCCTCGTCCAAAGCTATGTCGACGGGAAATTCCCCGATGCCGACGCTTCGGCGCGTTTTTCTCTCGTCCATTATCTTCTCGCCAACATGGGTTATGACGCCCGCATAGCGGCCACCGTTTCGGGAGTGCCTCTTCTCCTGCTTCCCACTGAACAGAAGATCTATGCCCGCAACTACATGATGGTAGGCAGCGACCGCTATTATGTATTCACGCCCGACGGCATATCGCTCGACCAGGTGGCAGGCGAAGGTATACGCACATGCGCACTCCCCTCCGATGCCGAGCGCGGACGCAAATTCAACCTGCGTCTGCAGGGGCTCAACATTCCGATGAAAGCGAAACCGTTCAATTTCGAATACGGTCCGTTGCATCTCAGCGGAGAGGTAAACGAGAACCTCATGCCCATCCTCTATCACTATCCGCAGATGCCGGTAGAGGATTTTGCATTGTCGTCGGTTTCGCCTGAGCTGAGAAAGAACCTCGCATCGCAAGTAAAAACGCAACTCGCGAATCTCGAAGGAGATGAAAAGGTGGAGGCATTGCTCAAATTCATGCACAACGTGTTTGAATATTCCACCGACGAGGATTTCCACGGTTTCGAGAAACCCTACTTCCTTGAAGAGACGCTCTACTATCCGAAGAACGACTGCGAGGACCGGGCCATCTTCTACACCTGGTTCCTCTGGAACTCGCTTGGCCGCAAAGCCCAGCTCATCACGTTCCCCGGCCACGAATCCGCCACGGTAGAACTTGAGAAACCGGTAGACGGCACCTCCTACAGTTTCGACGGCACGGTATTCTACGTATCCGATCCGACCTTCATCGGCTCGCATACCGGCATGGTGATGCCAACCTACCGCGGCCTCGAGCCCAAAGTGGACTACACCTACGGCGACCGCCGCTAACGGTATGCGCCGCTACCGACCCACCTCCTCCCCACACCCCAATCTAAATGCCCCTTCCCGCCGATATCGCGGAAAGGGGCATTTTTATCATTCTAAATTAATAAAACTCACAAGTAAAATTTGATTACATTACTCTGAAATCAATTTTGGAATAATAATGTATCCTTCAATCTAAGTTATAAGCGTCAACAAGCATATAACGACAAGTTGCTTTATTATTTTCATCAACAAACCAATATTTAAGAGCACTCATTAATTGTGTCCCCACATTCAGTCCGTTCCTAGGAAGGATTCAGATTTATGAATGGCTACGAATGAAGATGAATTAAAGTGGCGGTGTATATCAGCGAATTAGAGCGATTTTGAATGTTAATAAATTCATAGGTATTTATCTCAACGCACTTTTGGTTGTGCAAAAACGTTATACTTGCAAAACGGTATTTTGAAACGCACAGCCACCTATGGAAAGAATAACCATCTACCTCCGCACGACCAAGACGAGCAGCAAAATAAGACTTCGCTTCCGGCTTACGGAGGGTCGGGAAGTCCAGCTCTTTCACAAGAGCAATATCGAGGCTGATTTGGCGGACTTGAAAAAGTTTGACATGGATGGCTCGCTGAAACCTCGCGTCAGCCTCTACAATGAGGAACTGCGTATTGCGATTACACGTGAGATTGATGCGATGCACGAAGCGTATAAGCAACTGAAAGAGGAATGTCCCGAATTTGACGCCACCGACTTTGAGGCGAGAATTGATATGGTCCTCAATCCGGAGAAATATAACATAGTCAAGACCGAGGAAACCGAAACTCTGCTGGCACGCTTCGACCGATACATTGAAGGCTTGAAAACATACGGCACCGTCAGTGAGGGCAGAGCCAAAATTTACAAGATAGTATGGGATAAGCTCTCACGTTATCTTATCATCTTCAAGAAATCGCTCTATACTCCGGAACAGTTCACTCCGGAAGATATATTGGCTTTCCGAGAGTTTGTAATCAACGAATACAAGTATGTCGATAAGCACAAAGCTATATATGGCAGCCTGCAGAAGATCTCCATACCGACCAAGCAAGCGAGCATCAACACGGCATCGGCAAAACTCCGGGCATTACAGGCTTTCTTCAATGAGCTGGAGGAGAATGACGAGATTTTGAAATCTCCATTCCGACGCCTTACCAAGAAAAGAAGGAACGAGGCACTGAGAGAACAGTATGACGACCCTTTCTTCCTCCGCTATGAGGAAGTTCAGCAGATAATGGCAGCGGATGTGCCCGACAGTCTGAAGGAAACCAAAGATGCCTTTCTTCTTCAGTGCGCTCTCGGCTGTCGTATCGGAGACTTTATGAAGTTATCGATGTCGAATGTTGCGGTTACTGATGACGGCATTCCTTACGTTCAATATCTGCCCAAGAAAACCATGAAGACGCAGAATGACCGTCGGGAAAAGAAAACGCCATTGATGCTGTTTGCGTTGGAAATCGTCAAACGCTCCGGTTTCAAATCTGCCGTCCTCAAATATGCCTCCGGCAAAAGCGGATACAACGCCAAAATTAAGAAGCTTCTTGAGCATTGTAAGATTGACCGTCTGGTTAACCAGTATGATGAGGCGACAGGCACGATGAACCGTGCGCCACTGCATTCGGTGGGCAGTAGCAAGCTCTGCCGCAAAACTCACATAGACATCGCCAACAAAGCGCAAGTAAACATGTATGCCACCGGACTCCATGAAGTAGGTAGTAGCGCAGTTGAACACTATTCAATGCTCGAAATCCGCGACCTGTTCATGCTACTCTGCGCCGCCTTCAATCAGCCCCGATACCGGGTTGATAAGCAACTGAATGTTTTGACGGATGCCGTGTCAGGCGTATCGTAAAAAAATCTCCGATATTTACATTTATGTAAAACATTTTTCGTAACTTTGCGTTGTAATTTCAAACGCAAAGAATTATGAGCGAAGTAGAACTCCTCTTAGTCAACAGCAGCGACAGCTGCACGATGTATACAATTCAGTTCCTCTCTGACGATATGAGCGAATTTGAAAAATTCGTTACCAAATTCAGACAGGACGCCGAGCTGAATCCTGACTTTCAGGCAATAATGAGATTCGTTGAACAGATTCTCTCCAACGGCGCACTGGAGCGGTACTTCCGCAGAGAGGGCAAGATGAACGACTCAGTCGTTGCGTTACCGGTGCTGAAATCAAAACTCCGCTTATATTGTCTGCGGCTTACCGACAAAATTCTCGTCCTCGGCAATGGCGATGTGAAGAACAGCCGGACATACGAAGAAAACGACACATTGCAGGGGTATGTAATGGACTTGCAGAAATTCGAGCGTCTGCTCAAACAGGAAGTGCGTTCAGGCAATGTGGAGATAACCGAAAAGGAGATTATAACCGATAAAACCTTTGACCTATGAGAACCGCCAACATTTCGTTGCAGGAAATCTTCAATGAGATTCCTCAGGAGAAGCGTGAGGAAACCAGACTCTCTTTTGCCATCTCTAACAGACTGGACGCGCTTATGCATGAAAAGGGTTTGAATAAAAAGCAGTTTGCCGAAGCACTCGGCAAACGGCCCAACGAGATAACACGTTGGCTGAGCGGTGAGCATAATTTCACTATTTCTACACTCGCCATGCTTTCCACTTTTTTCGGTCAACCTATTATTACTGTGGGATAACATATTATAATACTCCATTCCAATGAAGCAAGATAATCCGACAGCATATAACAGTGGTTCTGGTCTTCGTTATGGTATGTTCATACCTTTGGCTTTGATGTTGGCATCAGTGATCTCCTGTTGCTTCTCCTATTCTAAGGCTAAACAAAACATCGCTAATGATCTTAACGATGCGATGTTAGCGTTGACCAATGAGAACAGCGAACTGTGGACTCGTCCCGACACCATTGCTGCCATACGCCAGATGTACGAAACCACTCATAAACCGCTTATATATGAAGCCTCCGATGTCAATTTCAGGAACACAGCCCTTAAAGATGAGGCTTATTTTACTCTCGCTTTGGTTGATAAGAAGACTATCGCACCCAAAATCCGAGAGAACAAAATCGCATCGGATTCTATTATGCTTGTGCCGGAATGTGCAACCGACGGACTCGCGATACAGGTTCAAGGATTTGCTGACTGTTCCATGGCTTCCATATTTAATGCGTCAGACCAAACCTTGCCGGGGATTCTGTTCTCGCTTTCAATCCTCTCTTTGACCGGCATGTTTGTATGGAGGAAACGAACGCCCGTTATGTCTCAGGCCGGAGTTGTTGCCGTTCCAGCAACGCCTACCCTCGACGGCATCAAGCTTACCCCCATGCAGCGACAGTTCGCTCAGATGCTTCTCGATGCTCCGGATATGAAAGTGGATAAACGGACATTATGCGAGGCTCTTTGGGGGAATAAAAGCAATGCTGAGGAATCGCTTTACACTCTTGTAAGGCGTACAAAGACCGCACTCGCTAAGGCCAAAATGGAGATTATATGTAACAGAGGTGACTCTTATGAGCTGCGCATAACGGGCTGATATGCTGCATTGTCAGAATTTGTCAGATAAAAGTCAGACAAATTTTCGGGCTTGATTGCGCCATTTTTACTTGCTTTGCAGAAAACTTCGCAAAGCATGAAATCTAAAATTCTAATCTCCATTCTGACCATCTTTCTCATCATAGGAAGCGGTTACGCACAAAATCAGGAAGCTACTGACAGCCTCACCCGCCAGTTGCAGGAGGTAGTCGTTACCGCAAAGCAACCGGCCACCAAACTTGTCGGCTCGACCCTCGTCACCACCATTCCCGGTTCCAATCTTGCCGACCTCGGCACAGCCCTTGATGTGCTTGCGCAGTTGCCAATGATTAAGGTGTCCGACAATTCGGTGAACGTTATCGGCAAGAGTAATATCGAAATCTTCATTGACGGGCGACCGATGCGCGACGAGCAGGAGTTGCAACAGCTCCTTTCCTCAAACCTCAAAAAAGTGGAATTGCTAATGGCTCCGGGTGCCGCATATGAAAGTACAACAGGAGCCGTGCTTAAAATCACTACCCGACGGAATTTCGTACAGGGTCTGTCGCTGACTGACCAATTCCAGCTTCAGCGCCGCCGCAAATGGTCCGTCATGGATTATCTTGGCCTCAGTTACCGCCTCGGAGACTGGGAACTATTCTTAAACGGCACCATAAACCGCAATAATTCTCTCGCCAAAGGCACTACCACCAACACTCTCGTCTACGATGGAAAGGAAACAGTGGTAGGCAGCAGTCAGCACAATTCCTATCCTACTACGACAGGAGTAGTCAAGGGTGGCTTCAATTATTCGCATGACTCTCAATCTTTTGGAGCGTACTACCGCTATAATCCCGAGCGCGGCGACTTTAACAACTCCGGCTCGGAGTGGATGAACGAGAATGCCCCGATTCTTCGCGACATAGACAAACGAATTCGTGCGCACAGCCATCTGGCTTCGCTGTATTATGAAAACACATTTGCTGACAAATACCTGTTGCACTTCGACGGTGACTTTCGTCAATCGCGCGAGACTAACAAAGTGGCAACCACTTATCCCGAATCTGTAAATCCCGAAGTAAATTCTACCGACCGCCGGGAATCGACTCTGTGGGCTGGGAAACTATATCTGAATTTCCCTCTTGGGAAAGGAGAATTTACAGTCGGAACGCAGGACAGCTATACCTATACTTCGCTCGACTACCGTATGCTTAACAGTTCTGTCAGTGAATATATCCCATCAGCACTGACAGATGCCAAACAGACCTCTGCGGCCCTGTTCGCTTCTTGGTCACGTATGTTCGGCAAGTTCTCTCTTTCGGCAGGTGCAAGATACGAATATGTCGATTATGACTTCAAGGTCAACGGCAAACGCGATGAAGACGTAAGTCGCCGCGACCATCTGCTCACTCCCGACTTGTCACTGGGCTATTCTTTCAACGAAGAATCGCAGATAAGCCTCAGTTATAAAATGGCTACGGTGAAACCGCCTTATTCACAGCTTACAGGCTCGTTGAGCTATACTGGGTTGCACGAAATAGAGGGAGGTAATCCCGCCCTGCGCGATGAAAAGATGCACGACATTCAGTTGTTCGGTATGTGGAAAGGCTTCATGCTCCAGGCTGATTTTACACGTTCTCTCGATACATATGCTTTTGTCAAGCAGGTATATCCCGCCGAAAATCTCCAGTTGCTTATGCACCCTGTAAATATCGACGTCTCAGCGTTAAATCTCTACCTTGTATGGAGTCAGCCTATACGCCGATGGACACCGAATGTAACGGTCGGTATGTATAGACAATGGTTGCAGCTTGACAATCACAGATACGACAAGCCGATATTCTCTTATTATTTCGACAATACTTTCTCCTTCCCTCATGGATGGACGATTACAGCCAATATAAGCGGCAGCTCACAGGGAGATATGCACACCAACCGCTTTGGCGCATCTTGGTTCTCGATGGACGCATCGGTCGGAAAAATCTTCCTTAATAAATCTTTGACTGTTAAACTGTCTGCCACCGACATATTCAATACCGCAAATAACGACTGGACAATGAACACCTACGGAGTTTTCGTTGACAAACGCCAGAGCTACGATCGCAGGGGTATCTCACTCAATATCATCTACAACTTCCAGCCTCGCAAGAGCAAATACAAAGGCTCATCGGCAGCCGAAGAAGAAATGAAACGACTTTAGTAGTTAAGGGCTAAATCTCAGGGACTGACATTTCTCCATATCGTAAAAATTAGCTAACTTTGCATCGGCTTATTGTTAGCCTTCACATACAAACAGAGAAACAATAGTATCAATCATTATGAAACCAATAATAATTGTGGCATTTATTATCTCGGCCCTCTTTGCGAGCGCGAGAGATATAGTGTCATTTGAAATAGATACGAAAAACAATCTGCCTATCGTTGAGGTATATGTTAACAATGACTCAGTGCCTTTCAATTTTGTCTTTGATACTGGGTGTTCTGTTGTAATGGCAAATGCCAATAATGATAGACTGATGAAATTACTGAATCTTTGTGAAAAGGATACTGTAGATTATGCTCATTCTTCAGCAATCATTAGAAAGACTGCATTTGACAACACGCTAATGCTCGGCTCGTTGCAAGTGGATTCTATTCAGATATTCGCAGATAATGACCCTTCAACAGATTATGACGGCATTATTGGACAACGACTATTAGAAAGATTCTCAAAAGTTGGCATATTCCCGGATAGTAAAATTGTCATATTCTGCGAAAAAGGTGAACCACTAAAAATTGCCGATGGTATTGTTCAACCCCTTGTAAAAAGTGGGGGTGTATATGGTACAGACCTTATGATTAAAACTGATTCCTGCAGTGTTAACGGCTTATATATGATTGATACTGGATTTACCGGTACGATATGCGTCAATTCAGATTTTAGTAAAAATAATAACTTCCCGAAAACTCTTAAACAGTTTGGTGGAGAATCATCTTCTGATGGAGCAGGGATAAAGAACAACTCGGTCATGGTAACTGCACCTCGTATTAAGTTCGCTGGGGAGTCAATGCCACTTCTGCCTATTCTTTTAGAGGAAAACTCATACCCGGCTGAATGGCGTCAAACTTTTAACGGGTTAATCGGATATGATTTGCTAAAACGTTTTCGTATGATATGGGATTACGAAAATATGACAATTACCTTAGCTCCCGGATTTAATTATTTCTCACCCTTAACATCTATAAAACAACAATAATAATTATGGAGTTGTAGCATTTTCTGCTGCAATATTTAATGAATTTGAAATCTCAATATATTTGAGAAAAGAGGGAGCCACAAGTTATTGCCTGTGGCTCCCTGATTAGTTATCTTATTCCGAAACCTCTCTTGACAGTCTGTTTCAATGATTGCCATTGCTCTTTGAGCCATTGGAATATTCGTGTTCCATTGATATGCAGATGGAACTTGTTATCAGACGGATCGAGGATGAATTTGAATGTCGTTCCAGCCACAACTTCAATCTTCTCACGCTTTTCGGGATAGTCTAAAGTTACATTATTGCCAAGGTATCGTCCACCTCCGTCCATCAGTTTGCGGGCGAAGCTGTCAGGGATGCCGACCTGTTCACATTCTTCCAAAGCCGGAATCATGGCGATTGTATTGGGGAAGAACCTTTCAATTTTGGCTATGACATCATTATGTCCCCTGACGATACTTTTCTCACGCTCTATTTGTCTGTCAAGCTGCTGGCGAAGATTCCACATCTCATTGCTGTGTGTCTTGGAGGTGCGTTCTGCTTGCTCTTTCAAAGTCTTGACTTCTTCCCGACTTTGGGCAAGCTCGGTTTCAAGCCTCTTGGTCTTGCTGCCGGTGAAGCGGTTGGCGAGATTGCTGAAGGCATCCTTGCGGTTGGCATCTCGCTGGGATTTCGCTTCGGCGGCTTCCTGTAATGCCTTCTCCTTCTCTTTTCTCGCCTTCTCCGCTTCCTTGGCGCAAGTAGTGCACTCGGCAATCAGCCTTGACTTGTCAGTCTCGATCTCAGCAATCTCGTCTGCCATTTTCTTCTTGTCAACCTCCAACGCTTCTTTCTCGGCGGTCAAAGACGTATTGGTGGCAGTGAGAGAAGAATTTGACTTTACAAGTTCGGACTTCCGCTTTTCAAGCTCGCTGTTCAGCCGGACCATCTCCGCGTTGGCGGCTTTGGTGTCGGCAAAAGCTTTGTCCATATAGCGGTTGCCACGTTCAAGCTCTTTCTTCCGTTTCTCCAAAGATTGAGTCTCGGTGTCGAGCTGCCTTTTCTCGGAGGAAAGGATGGCTACGTCCTGTTCAAGGTCTTTCTTCTTGATCTGGCACTGACGGTAGTATTCGTGCTGGTCAACGTGCCGATTCTCTGAACCCCGGATGCCACGCTCCAGCCCGAAACGTGCCATCGCCTCTGCATATGTGTCCTGAAACCGGGTCAGGTTCTCACGGGTCATGATGTCGTCGGCACTCAGTCGAGGTCCGTTCCTGGGCTTGGTGCGGTAGCGTTTCGTGGCTCGCGCCTCGCTCGCCTTCCTCTTTCTTTCGGTTGTTACGATGGGCACGACCGTGACATGGAGGTGCGGTGTCTGCTCGTCCATGTGGAGATGAGCGCCGACAACGTTGTCCTCGCCGAATGTCTGCTTCGCCCATCCGATACTTACCTCCGCCCACTCGTCGAGCCTTCCTTCGTCGGCAAGTCTGTGCAAGGCTTCGCCGTCGGATGTCAGCAGGACATTGAGTGCGAGCACCTGATTCTTGCCTATTTTCCGCGTCAGTCCGGCATGGTCGAGGCGGTAGCGGGCCTCGCCCAAACCACCGACACCTTCCGGGTATCGGATGAAATCCTCCCGGTTGAGGTGTCGCAGTTCGGGATGGGCGTTGTCGGGCTGGGTGCTTCGCTCAATGTGTCGTGCGATGGCGTTGCAGGAACCGCTTGCCTTCATGATGTGGAGTACGGCGTAACTCATAGGCAGGCGAGTTTCTGTCGTGGAACAATCGCAGTGTAAGGCTTCTCGTAAAGCCGTATCGGGGTTTCCAAAGGTGGTGACCCCATTGGCTCAGTAGGGACATTTTCAGCGTATCGGAACGATATACGGCTCGGAAAATTCCCTAATGAGCTAAGGTGAATGTTTTGATGGATGCCGTGTCGAGTGTGTCGTAAAAAAATCTCTGATTTTTACATTTGTGTAAAACATTTTTTATAACTTTACGTTGTAGTTACAAACGCGAAGCCTTATGAGTGAAGTAGAACTCCTTTTAGTCAACAGTAGTGACAGTTGCACTATGTACACAATTCAATTCATGTCTGATGATATGAGCGAATTTGAAAAATTCATTGACAAGTTTAGAAAGGACGCTGAGCTGAACCCTGACTTTCAGGCAATAATGAGATTTGTTGAACAGATTCTCTCCAATGGCGCTTTGGAGCGATACTTCCGTAGAGAGGGTAAAATGTTATGTAATGGACTTGCAGAAGTTTGAGCGGTTGCTCAAACAAGAAGCGAGTACCGGCAATGTAGAGATTACAGAGAAGGAGATTATAATCGATAAAACCTTTGACTTATGAGAACCGCCAACATTTCATTACAGGAAATCTTCAATGATATTCCTCGTGAGAAGCGAGAGGAAACTCGGCTTTCTTTTGCCATCTCTAACAGACTTGACGCTCTTATGCGTGAAAAGGGACTGAATAAAAAGCAGTTTGCCGAAGCTCTCGGCAAACGGCCTAACGAGATAACACGTTGGCTGAGTGGCGAGCATAACTTCACTATCGCTACTCTCGCCATGCTTTCATCCTTCTTCGGACAGCCGATAATTACCGTCTCATAATAAAATATCATGGCATCCAATTACTTAAGTAGCTAAGAAAAATTAATGAACAGATAAAGCGAAGTTATTTTGAGCCGATTTTGGTGCGGAGTAAAGGAGAATATTAATATATTCGGCTGAACGACAAGCCAAAAGCAGCCAAAAAGAACGAGTTTTAGCGTTCAAGATTTCATTAGTTACTTATGTCGATTAATTTTTCTTAGCTACTTAGAGTATGAAAATAAGCAATCGCGTTAAACGGAATATATCTTTTACCTTGTTTGTGGTGGGCCTGTTTTGTATGGCGCCCCGCTCGATTGATGTATGGCAGAATCCAGCTTCCGCTAAGGCATGGTTTGAGTTTGCAAGCATTGCATTTCTGACATGGTGCATTTGTTTTGGCAACTTCCTCTCTTATCGCCGAAGGGTAAAAAACGGCATCTTATTCGGCTCCAAGTAGAAAATGTCTCCGGCTGAATTGTGTACGCACAGCGTACATTATTTCCTTCCCTTAGACTCTGTTCCTTAAATTTTCAAATCGCTGGAGTCGCAGCGATTTGAAAATTTAAGGAACAGAGTCTAAGCTATTTAAAAAGCTTATAATGATTATCTTTACGCGTACAAAACAAAAGGAGCAAGCTATCCGATTCAAGCATATCGAGAGAATAAATTCATCAAAAACATGAAACGACTACGGAAAATCTATCTCATCAGAAAGAAAAAAGACATTCTCTTTCATTGCTTCGTTCCTCAATTTTGCTAATTTTGCGGCATCGGCAGTAACTTTTTAAATATTATCTGGCCTCTTTTTATATTATCACATGTAGTCCTTCGACATTTTGAGAAGATCGTGCAATAAAGCTAATAATTATGGCAATGACAGACAGTAAACCAGCATTTGTGAAACGTGATATCATTATTGCGGGCAAAGAGTATGCAAGACTCTTAAGCACATTGAAAGAACGTTTCTGTAGATCGCAAATAAAGGCGGCTGTCAAAGTCAACACAACAATGCTGGAATACTATTGGTCTATGGGCCGAGATATTTCAAGACTTCATGAAGCTGCCAAATGGGGAAGTGCATTCTTCGATTGCCTGAGTCTTGACCTCAAGACTGCTTTCCCCGGTCAGACCGGTTTTTCTGTCACTAATATCAAATACGCCAAACGCTGGTATGAGTTTTATAATCAAAGTGATATAATTCGTCAACGAGCCGTTGACGAATTTGATATGCCGGCTGACTTCGGTATGGTTCCGTGGGGACATCATATAGACATCTTTACACATAGCAAATCCGTTGAAGAGGCACTTTTCTATATCGATGAAACTATAAGAAATGATTGGAGCCGTCCTGAACTTGATGCTGAAATAGATGATAATCTTTTCGGGAAGCGTGGGCATGCCCTTACAAACTTTGATGACAAGTTGCCTGCTCCATACAGTGGTCTCGCAAAAGCCATATTGAAAAGCCCTTATGATTTCAGATTCATCGATAAGAAAATTACTACAGAGAAAGAATTGGAAGATGAACTTGCGGCTAACATCACTCGATTTCTTCTTAAGTTAGGACAAGGATTCGCGTATATCGGTCGTCAGATGGAGTTGAAGATGCCGGGAGGCCAGACTTTCATTCCCGATATGATTTTTTACCACACAAGGCTTAAATCGTATATTGTATGTGAGCTTAAGGTCGTGCCGTTTATTCCAGACTTCGCAGGGAAACTGAATTTCTATGTTTCAGCGGTTGATGAACTGATGAAGCAATCTGATGACAACCCAACCATAGGATTATTAATTTGCAAATCAAAAGATGACACTGTGGTTGAATGGTCGTTCCGAGGCATGAACCAGCCACTTGGAATTGCCGAATATCAGCTTAAAGAATTCATTTCTGAGAAAGTAGCAAAGCTACTACCTTCCGAGGCCGAATTACAGAACGTCATAGACACCTACGATGAATTATCGAATGACTGAGGGGAAGGAGCTCATGCTGAATTTTGCTGTTAAACATCTATTTCGGAGTTTGGCACTTCCGCTTGATACAAAGTTGCATAAATAGTTGCAAATGAATATCTTTGCGAATATAAAAAAACTAAACCCGACAGCTTGACAAGTCAGGGGCTACCGGGAATCAACACTGGAAAAGCAGTGCTTTCTTTTGATTAAAACAAATTTTGCCTCATAAAGATTGTAAAACAAGTGAAAGCCGCTGAATGAGTTAGACGCTGTTCCTTAGTTTGTTATAATATATCCCTTGTCAGATGGTGTTACTTTGTATGATTTAAGTGCAAATCCGAGTTCAAGAGCTTTGTCGGACATCGGGACTCCGTTGCCGTTGATTATCTCGAAACGGCTTCCACAATTGGGACAGACTGCTTGAAAATCGTTATGATCAACCCTGAGAACGACATCTTTACGATGTTCGTAAGGGCAAGAAGCATCATAAGCGCAAACTTGTCCCATGGCGTTATGAACAAGAAGCACACCACCAAAACCCGTAAACGAATTTGCCGTATAAGGGAAACCCGAGGGCACTCCTTGCTCAACATTGAAATAACGGGTGTCCAAGGGATAATAAGCCCCGAAGGTAGCCCACATAGATGCACCGGAAAGATTGATATACACTGGCATTGGCGGGATGTTTGCAGATTCATCAACAACAAGACCATAAGTGTCGATATTGAATGTAATCTGCTTTGTTGAACCGTCATACAGTTTGAAAGTGTATGTAACAGTGAAACAATCATCGCCGATGCCGAAAGATTTGTCTTCAAGACGAGGCTTATTGGTTTCGTTAGGAAAATGACTGTTAACGACATCCTCTACATCAGGCAGTAATATATCTCTGCAAATCTCATCAGAGAGATTGACGACGGCATCAGAATAACCGGTATTTGGGTGTCTAACTGAGCAAAGGATATAGTATTTTCCTTTGATCTCCGTCAACAGTCCATTTCTATTTGGAGAATATTCAACATTCTCAAAATCAGAAGCCGATTTTATGACGCGCAGAGAGGCGTCATATAGAGTAAATCCGAAATGATGATTAACCGAGAGAAGCATATTGTCGCCAATAGTCAAGAAGCCGTTCTTAATTTCCTTTTTGGATGAAGTAGCAAGGCTCTTGTCGAACTCATAGACATACCCAGGACCAAAGCAGAAATCGACCTTGTCCATGTTTCTATACATGGCATAGTAGCCAACTACAATGTTATTACCTAAGAAGTCAAAGCAAGAAGGCAAATAGTTAACTGTGGCCTCCTGTCCATAGCCAATGTTGACGCTTAGGGGCGTTGGTGCCTCAAAATATATTCGTTTTATTTGTGAATCGTCGGAGTTTCGCAACGATATATAACCTTCATGGAGGGCGTAGTAAGTACCGTCTGGATTGAAGATTTTAGCCTTAGGCGCGGTTTCTAATTCCGTCGGAGTCTCCGGCTCATGGTCTTTATCATAGCATCCTGCGAATGAAAGGGCAAGGAATGCGATAAGTATGTAGTGAAGGAATTTCATAATTGATAGTATGTGATGATTCGAATTTAATCGTTTTTCAGTGCGTCCTCCATTTTCTTATAGCACTTTTTGGGGACGTTGAAATAGCAGTTAGGCGTTCCGGGGATTCTCTGGAACTTAAAACCACAATGGTGCATTGCAAGAATGACCGTGCCGTTAGAAACATAGTTTATGCGGCCATGGGTTATTTTATTAAGCAGACGTCCCATCATGTGTTTCAAGCCATACGAAGAATAGTCTTCGTTAAATTTGTTGTAATGGCCTGATGGAGAACCAAACTTACACTTGATGATGTCCTGAGCGCACATGAGTTCTTCGAGATTGAAGTCTGCAAGGTTTACAAGATTCTTGCCGTCGGTCAATCCCCCAAAGGTAAGTCCTTTGAGAGCCTTATCATTGGCGAGATAGGCAAATTCGCGCGACCAAGCATCGGTGCCGTTTTGCCAAAAGTAATATAGATAGTCTTTCTGTTCGTCCATGATTTGTAAAACTATAATTCCGGCATGCTTAAAACCCTATTCAATATAAAGGATTTTAGCAGTTGATAATAAAACTGAAGATCTGGGTGCGTAGAAGCCTATGATGTTACTTCTTCACACACTCTGAAGGATTCAGATAGTCAGTGTCGAGAGTGTTATACATACATTAAATCCGCTGGCCCCATAAAAGAAGCGAGGTATGAAAAGTTGCTTTATTACCGGCCGCCGGCGGTGGAGCGGTCGGTGTTGGCATCGGCGTTGATGATTTTTTGAACGCCGCGTTTCTGTCGGCCCCATTGGAGATTCCATGACACGGTCACAAAAGGCATGCACATGTCAAGTCGCATGTGCTGTTCGTTGGTATTCCATTTGCTGAGCGACTTGGAGCCCTGGTCATATTTGCCAAAGGGCATGATGATTCCGGCGCCGAACTGCCAGTCTTTCCAGTTGTAATCAAGCGCGATGACATTCAGGTCCTCGCCCCAGCTGATTTTCTCGCCCCACAGATCGCGCTGGGCATAACGGTATTCTCCGCTGAGAACAAACCCCCAATGAGAAAGCTGCAAGGAGGCGTTACCGCTCCATCCGTTATGGTTGATGGCATAGCCCGTGCCTTTCATCCGTTCCATGCGGTATTGCACATACCCGCTGAGAGAAAGCCATTCGGGGATAATCTCAATCTGAGGAGCCAGGAAGAAGGAAAGGTTCTTCAGTCCGCGACTGTTTTCGTAGGTAGTGATAAGACGTCCCTCGTTCCATTCCAGCAAAGGCGTGATGGCGTTGGGAGATGTGAAGGCACGTATGCCGAACGACGCGCTTACCCTCGGCAGGTTGAATCCGTAGCGGAACGTAAGCATATAGGAATTTGCTGTCTTCAGATTCTGATTGCCGACCCTCCATTGAAAACCGTCGAGCTGTTGCGGCACGACATTCGTCTCGGCGAGAGACGGAGTGGATTGCCATGAGGTGAAGTTAAGCCGGAAATTATGATTCTGATTCGGCGAATAGGTAATCGTAGCCTTCGGCCTTACACTCCATGTGTGGTTGCCTCGGTCTGATTCTTTGAACAGGAAATCGGTATACTGCGCCCCTATTCCGGCTGTCGCTGTCCATTTGCCTAACCGTTGGAAATATTCTGCGAAGAAATAGACCTTGTCCTGACGTTGATGGAATACCTCGCCTCCGAGATTTTCGTATTGCGAACGGTTACGGTTGGCTGTGTAGGATATCCCGGCGGTGAAGCGGGAATTGCGCCAGTTCTTTATGTAGTCAGCTTCAATCGCGTATGCCTGATTCCTGTCTTTAATATTTGTATGGATGTCGGTCAGATATGCCGATGAGGATGGAAGCTGCTCGAGATAGTCGGAGAATGTGCGACCGAAATAGAACGAAGAACTGAAATCAACCACGAGCATATGTTTACGCGCAAAATGCTGTTGAAGATATAAAGAGAGAGATGGCGTTGTGCCTTTGTCGCCATGCGAATCCGTAAGCGATATGTCGTCTGTGCCGTCGCTTAGCGAAAGCAGACCGTTGTAAAGAAACTTATCGGTGAAATCCTTATGCATCGAGAACTCTGCGAAAAACACGGTAGTGTCCGGTTTGATATAGTTGTACGATGCCCAGATATTTCCCATCGAATTGTCCATTGTGCCTCCGCGCGATGTCTCCTTTCGGGTGAGTGTGGAGCCATCGGGATATGTGAATGTTTCAGTATAATCTCGATGCGTTTTTATCTTATTTGTAAGCTTATAGTTTGCACCGACCTCAAACTGCGATTTGCCAAAATTGAATTTGGCGTCAGCCATATAGAATCCCCACGCAGTGTTTAAAGCAGGACGCGCGTACAACTGCAATGATCCTCCAAGCGTTGGATTGGCCACGATAAAGTTAAGGACATAATTCGCATCCCCATATCTGAGTCCCGGATTATCCATCCACTCGACACGCTTGATGGTCTCCGGCAATAATGCCCGCACCTGATCGATGGTTGCGGTCCGCCCGTTTATCCGAACCTGAACAGACTGACCCGCGGCGGTGATACTGCCAAGGGCGTCGCTCACCGATAGTGAGGGGATCATAAGATTGTTGAGAAGTTGCATACCGTTCTTGGAATTATCGACTGCACTTCTTGAAGGATGGTATACATCCATATCCGCTTTGCGGACTACTTTTGGCGCTTCAATTACAATCTCTTGCAATTCACGAACTGTTATTGTGTCGGATGTTTCCGTCTGAGCCATGGCGCCTACACAGCCAAGCAACGTGGAAACTATGATCAAAGTCTGTTTCATATTCTAATGACGGTCTATTTTGAGACACAAAAATAAGACCATTTGTGACAACAGACCTCAACAAATGTTGAAAAGTGTTGGCGAATCAATTACTTCTTTTTTCTTGGTAGAATTTTCTTCTCATCGGCTTTAAGTCGACGTTCAACTTTCTTCACATCTTCTGCGGGAGGCAACGTTTCTGGACGTATGCCTCTATCAAGAAGCATATTGCGGACGGCACTATTGTTATCAACATGCTCTAATAATAGCGAAACCTTTGGAGTCAACTCCTCATTCATAAAGTACTCCCGAAAGAGTATGCTCCGTTTCAGCAAGTTTGGCACGCGCCTGAACACGTTCATAGTCGAGCAGACGTTGATGAACGATTTCGGCTCGGCGTGTCTGGACTGCAAAGTAATTCTGAGCAAAAGCTATTTCTGATTTGCGAGGATCGCCATTTTGTGCGATAAGATAGCATGCATAGCGAGTAAGCATAACATCATCTATCTGACGTTCAGCACCTGAACCAAGGCTGACCATTTTGCGGACGTCCGCAAAATGGTCAGATACGGATTCACCGGCATTTAAGCAGGATTCTTTGGCTTTATCAATGACAGGAAAGAAGTTACGATATTGAGAATAACCTAAAGCCAAAGATAATTCTCTCGCGCTCCAACATTCTACGCCGTCATATTCGAAGGCTATGGATTAAAAACTATTGAATAGCTCTTGTATCTCGGTTGCCTTCATTTAGACTCTGTTCTTAAATTTAAATATCGATCTGGGAGGAGAGGGTGAGACGGAGCGTAGGTCGCTCTTCGCGCACCTTTTCGAGGATGGGCAACAGGTTGGTGTAGGCGTGGGCCAGAATCACGAAGTTCAGCATCGTGAGATTATGCTCGTAGTCATACTCCACGTAATATGTGGAAAGATGCACCCCCTCGCGCCTGAGAAGCGTTCGATAAGCGGAGATATCCGTAAGAATGCCCTCCACCGTGAAGCTGATCACCTTCGACTCCTGACCGAGCTTGCGGCGTTTCTCATATTGCTCGAAAGTGACGAGCGTCAGGATAATCAGCAATGTGGCACCGATCGATATCATATACATGCCGATCCCCACGGCCATGCCGATGATGGCCGTCATCCATATCCCGGCGGCTGTGGTAAGCCCGCGCACGGCACCTTTCATATGAATCATGGCGCCGCCGCCGAGAAAACCGATGCCGGTGATAACCTGCGCCGCGATACGGCCCGGATCGCCGTTCTTCAAACCCAGATATACCTGCGGCACATATATCGACAGGAGCATGGCCAGACATGCTCCCATCGAAATCAGCGCGAAAGTGCGGATGCCGGCAATCTGACCCTTCCGTTTACGCTCGGCCCCCACCACCATGCCGAGCACCATGCTCAGCACGAGGCGGAAAAGGCTGTTTGTCATGTTCACCTCTAAGGAGGTGAAATTCTCTAAAGTCGCATTCAGTATTTCCTGCATTCCTGCAAATGGATATTACATATTTATTTAGCGCGTTTGCTGTCCCATACGAGGTAGCAGATCAGCAGTGCATAAGCCGCGCAACCGAGAATCTGAGAGGTTCCGGCCGGAATCGGGCTCGTGTATTCGAAGCCTGCGAAGCGGGTGATGGCCGCGAAGACTCCGAAGAGGGCACCGCCGGCGATAAGTCCCGACGAGATGAGCGTTCCGCGGTCGCGACGGGCATCGCTGACCTTCTTATCCTTCGAGCTATGAGCCACGAACCAGGATACAGCACCGCCCACAAGCATCGGCGTGTTGAGGAACAGCGGGATGAACATACCGAGACAGAAAGCGAGTGCAGGCACGCCGAGCCAATTGAGGATAAGGGCGAGGATCGCGCCCACCATATAGAGGATCCAGGGTGTGTCGCCACCCATCATGAGAGGTTCGATCACCTTTGCCATCGCATTGGCCTGAGGAGCAACCATAGCGTCATCGCCAGTGAAGCCATAAACCTGATTGAGCACGATAATCACGCCGCCCACGGTAGCCGCCGAGACGAGAGTGCCGAGGAACTTCCAGCTCTCCTGCTTCTTGGGTGTAGAACCGAGCCAATAGCCGATCTTGAGGTCGGTCACGAAACCGCCGGCCATCGAGAGAGCCGTGCAGACAACGCCGCCGATCACCATCGCGGCCACAATACCCTGCGTGCCGCTCAGGCCGATACCCACGAAGATTGCCGAAGCTATGATAAGGGTCATCAGCGTCATGCCCGAAACCGGGTTACTGCCAACAATAGCTATTGCATTGGCTGCCACTGTGGTGAAGAGGAAAGCAATGACGGTAACAACCACCCATGCCACGAGAGCCTGCCAGAGTGTATGGATCACGCCGAACCAGAAGAACAGAAGCACAGCCACAAGAGCGATGGCGATAAAGAACACCACATGCTTCATGGATATGTCGAGTTGCCAGCGCACGGGGCGTTCCGAAACGGCCGCGCCACCCTTGAATTCGCGTCCGGCCAGACCCACGGCCTGACGGATAACGGGCCACGACTTCACGATACCGATTACTCCGGCCATGGCGATACCTCCGATACCGATCATGCGGGCATAGTCCTTGAAGATCATGTCGGGACTCATGGCCGTGAACTCGGGCGAACCGTAGGTGCCCAGCAGGGGAATCACTATCCACCATACGAAAATCGAACCTGCAAAAATCACGAACGCATATTTGAGACCCACGATATAGCCGAGACCGAGAAGGGCCGCTCCGGTGTTACAGCTGAGCACGAGCTTCGTTTTCTCGGCAATCGCCGTACCCCACGAGGAGGCGGTGGTCGTAATCACCTCTGCCCACCATCCGAAAGTGGCTACCAGATAATCATAAATACCGCCGATGAGCGAGGCAATGATAAGAGTCTTTGCCTGTCCCCCCTCTTTGGCCGCACCGCCAGACGCCTGACCGGAAACGAGCACCTGCGTCGTAGCTGTTGCCTCCGGGAAGGGGTATTTGCCGTGCATATCCTTCACGAAATACTTGCGGAAGGGGATGAAGAAAAGGATACCGAGGATACCGCCCAGCAGTGAGCTCAGGAACACCTGATAGAACTGCACGGTGATGTCGGGATATTTCGCCTGAAGGATATAGAGGGCGGGAAGCGTGAAGATCGCGCCGGCCACAATCACTCCCGAGCAGGAACCGATCGACTGTATGATCACGTTCTGCCCCAGGGAATTTTTCTTTTTCAAGGCATTGCTCACGCCCATAGCTATGATGGCGATAGGAATTGCGGCCTCGAACACCTGACCCACTTTCAGACCGAGGTAGGCCGCCGCGGCACTGAAGATAATAGCCATCAGCAAGCCCATTCCCACTGAATAGGGAGTCACCTCCTGCTGATCATGGGCAGGCTTCATCACCGGCACATACTCCTCGTCGGCCGCAAGCTCGCGGAAAGCGTTCTCCGGCAGCCCGGTGTCGGTGGTGTAGAATTCTTCGTTCTCTTTCATATTGTCATTATTGTTTGTTGTTCGAGTAAGACGATGCTGTATGCAATACGCGAATTTAAGAAAATTTTTTCACATTTCCCCTAATAATAAAAGCAACCGGCAGATATATCGCGAAATAAATATCGTTAGTGAATTTATATCGCCCGCCGATTAAACCTTTTCAGCATCGTTGTGTCATAACATAGGTTTGAATTGTGCCGTGTCGCTGAAGGAGGCGTGTGCCCCCGTGAGGGAAAGATGCCGACAAAAGCGCACAGAGACTAAATTTCTATAAGTCATAAAATGAGTGTAAGGAGTTTGATAACTCTCGGGATGATGGCAATCCCGATGATTGTATGTGCCAAAGGCACTGTTACAGGTAAAGTGGTCAACAAAGGGACGGGCGAACCGATGGACTTCGTGAATGTCCAGGTTTTCGAATCCTCCGGAAAGAAACCGCTGCAGGTAGCGGCCGTTACCGATGAGAACGGTAATTTCACTATCACGATACCGCGCGACGGATCGTTTGTGATAAAGATCACCAACGTCGGCAGCGTGAATCAGGAACGCGCCGTGAAGATATCCGGTGCACCTGTGGATTTAGGCACCATCAGTCTTGCCGACGACAGCAAGATGCTCAAAGAGGTGGTAGTGGAGGGCATCCGCAGCCAGATGCGCTTTGAGCTCGACCGCAAGGTCTTCACCGTCGATGCCAACATCGCGGCCGCCGGTCAGAGCGCCAGCGAACTGCTGGAATCGATACCCTCGGTAGAGGTGGACCAGGACGGCGAGGTGTCACTTCGCGGCAACTCCTCAGTGACGATATGGATCAACGGCAAGGACTCCGGCCTCACGGCCGACAACCGCGCCCAGATCCTCGAGCAGATACCGGGCGAGAGCATCGACCGCATTGAAGTGATCACCAACCCCTCGGCCAAATATAGTCCTGAGGGAACCGCCGGCATCATCAATATAATCCTTAAGAAGGACCGTCATGCCGGATATTTCGGCAGCGCCGAGATCGGCGGAAACAGCCGCGGCGGTGGCAATGCAGCCGTCAACATCAACCTCAACACCGGCAAATGGGACACGTATGCCTCCGTCGGATTCCGTATGCGCCATGGCAACGGCGGTTCGGAGATGAAACGCGATTTCGACGACGGCACTTTCACCAACTCCTTCGGCGACAGCCGCAACCACGGCAACAACCTCTTCTTCCGCGCCGGAGCCACCTATCACCTCACCGACAAGGATGAATTCTACGTCAATGCCTTCGGTATGCTGGGACACCGCTGGGGAAAATCAGTGACGCAATACACTTCCACCCTTCCCTACCAATGGCACTTGGACACGCAGGATTCCCACAACCGCGGCGACAACCGCGGCGCCCACGTGGAATGGGGCTATACCCGCCGCTGGAGCGACACCCACACTCTCGACGCAATGGTATCCTACAACCACTGGGGCGGCCCGCAGTGGGATTCCTACAGCGAACGGCAGACATGGCCCGACGATGAGATCCAGTCGGAATACCGCGAGCAGGAGATGCCACTCAACATCAACAGCTGGGAGGCTAAGCTCGATTATACCAACCAGCTTGCCAAATGGCTGAAACTCGAGGCAGGCTTCAACGGCAACTACAGCCACGAGAACACCCCCAACACAAGCTGGACAGGCACAACCCCTGCCGACATGACTCTCAATCAGAGCCTCTACAACAACTTCATATACACCAACAATGTCTCCGCATTGTATCTCACCTTAGGCGGCAAGATCAGCAACTTCAGCTTCTCGGCCGGCCTGCGTTCCGAATCATGGCAGGTACGCGCCCGCTCGCTCGCCTACGGCCAGAACCGCGAGGATGTGCCCGAATTCAAGTCCAACAAATTCGCGCTCTTCCCCTCCGTCTTCCTCTCCTACTCACTGCCGCATGACAATGAGCTGCAGATCAACTACACTCGCCGCATCCGCCGCCCCTGGGGCGGGCAGCTCAACTCCTTCCGCAACATATCCGACCCGACGAGCATCTCCTATGGTAATCCGGAACTCGAGCCGCAATATTCCAACTCCTTCGAGCTTAACTATCTCAAGAGCTGGACATACCATATGATCTCCCTCTCGGCCTATGTCCGCACGGCCGACAACATGATGAACCGAATCTCATTCATGGACGGCGACGTGATGTATTCCACCTTCGCCAACGTCTCGAAGCAGACCAACTCCGGATGCGAGATCGTGGTGAAGAACTCCCTTTTCCGCAGCCGCCTCGACCTGACCACAACCCTGAACCTCTACAACAACCATATCTCCGCATGGGACTACACCGTCAAAGCGCCCGACACCGGCAACCTCGTGAAACTTTCCAACGCCGCCCAGAACAGTTTCGCATGGGATATCCGCGTAATGGGCAACGTTAAACTACCGTGGTCGATGTCGCTGCAGGCCACAGGCCGCTATTCCTCGGCTCATAAAGAGGCTCAGGGAACGCATCAGGGAGGCTGGAGCGTGGATGCCGGAATACGCAAGATTGCCGGGAACTGGTCGTTTTCCCTCAACTGCCGCGACATCTTCGACTCGCGCAAATTCAAGAACACCGTCTACGGACCCGGCTATACGCAATACTCCAAACGCTGGCGCGGTGGACGCACCCTCAGTCTCACCATCAAATATTCCTTCGGCAATATGAAAGCAAAGCAGAACCGCCGCAATCAGGGAGAACCGATGAGCGGATCGGGCTACGAGGAATCGATGGAATAAGCAAATAAGGGTGTTCGATTGTTATATAATAAAACTAAACAAAGTATTATGAAAAGGCAATCGAACACCATAGGGAAATATTTACTGACAGCTTTCGTGCTCGGACTCTGCGCCTTGGGAATGACAGCACAGAACAGTCTGCCGGCTCCCGGTTCAGGGGGCAGTTTCCAACCGAATCCCTCGCCGGGCTTCGGACCGGCCTACGGACCGCCCCCCGGCTCCGGATGGTACCCGGGGCCCGGATATGCCGGCGACTGGGGGAGTCCATGGAATCCCGGCTGGAATTATAACCCGACGATTGTGGTTCAGCCCACGGTCACAACCGTGCCGAGTCAGGGCGTTACAAAGGTGATATCCTGCGGCTACGACGCGCAGGGCGTATGGCGCGTGGTTCCTCTCACTGTCAGCTACCAATACAACGGCACCGACTATAGCGTCTATGTGCTCAACGCCTGGAACCCATGGACCGACCAGTGGGACCGCGGTGTCGACGTACCGGCATACAGCACCGACTACTATCTGCGCGGAGTGGAATATTCCTACTACGCAGTGCTCCCAACCGGCACTTTCTACTTCAATCTCTGACGTCCGTCCGGAATGCCCTCCATCGGCCGCAGAGCACGATAATTCACCGGCATGTTTGCCGGATTTAAAAATATTGAGTAAATTTGCATGAAAACCGTTCTTACACAAGTTTAACGGTTTTCATTTTTTAGTTTATAAAAATCAGATCAAATCAGATCAATGGCAAAACAGGAAGATGTCTTCAAGACGATAATAGCCCATGCCAAAGAATATGGGTTCGTGTTTCAATCAAGCGAGATTTACGACGGTCTGTCGGCTGTCTACGACTATGGACAGAACGGCGTAGAACTCAAAAACAATATCAAACGCTACTGGTGGGAAGCCATGACGATGCTCCACGACAACATCGTGGGCATCGACTCGGCAATCTTCATGCATCCCACTATCTGGAAGGCATCCGGCCATGTCGATGCGTTCAACGATCCTCTGATCGACAACAAAGACTCCAAGAAACGCTATCGCGCCGATGTGCTCATCGAAGATGAGATAGCGAAGTTCGAGGATAAGATCAACAAGGAGGTGGCCAAAGCCGCCAAACGTTTCGGCGACAGTTTCGACGAGGCGATGTTCCGTCAGACCAACCCGCGCGTTCTCGAAAACCAGCGCAAACGCGACGAGCTCCACACCCGCTATTCCGATGCGATGAACGCCAACGACCTTGCGGAGCTCAAGCAGATAATCCTCGACTATGAGATCGTCGACCCCATCAGCGGAACACGCAACTGGACCGATGTGCGCCAGTTCAACCTCATGTTCAAGACCGAGATGGGCTCCACGGCCGACGGCGCCATGGAAGTATATCTGCGTCCGGAGACAGCCCAGGGTATTTTCGTGAACTACCTGAACGTGCAGAAAACCGGCCGTATGCGCATCCCATTCGGAATAGCGCAGATCGGCAAGGCCTTCCGCAACGAGATCGTGGCCCGTCAGTTCATCTTCCGCATGCGCGAGTTCGAGCAGATGGAGATGCAGTTCTTCGTTCGTCCGGGCGAGGAGCTTAAATGGTTCGATTTCTGGCGCCAGACACGTCTGCGCTGGCATAAGAATCTCGGCCTGGGCGACAACAAATACCGCTTCCACGACCATGAGAAACTTGCCCACTACGCCAATGCCGCCACCGACATCGAATTCGAGATGCCTTTCGGTTTCAAGGAGGTGGAGGGAATCCATTCGCGCACGAATTTCGACCTCTCGCAGCATGAGAAATTCTCGGGCAAGAAGATACAGTATTTCGATCCGGAACTCAACGAGAGCTATGTGCCCTACGTTATCGAAACCTCGATCGGCGTTGACCGCATGTTCCTCAGCGTGCTCTGCAGCTGCTATGAGGACCAGGATCTCGGTGGCGGCGACCGCCGCGTGGTGCTCCATTTCCCCGCGCCGATAGCTCCGGTGAAATGCGCCGTGCTTCCGCTCGTCAAGAAAGACGGCCTTCCCGAAAAGGCCCGCGAGATCCAGCACCGCCTGCGCTTCGACTTCACCTGCCAGTATGACGAGAAAGACTCCATCGGCAAGCGCTACCGCCGTCAGGACGCCATCGGAACCCCCTATTGCATCACCGTCGACCATCAGACACTGGAGGACGGCACCGTCACCCTCCGCGAACGCGACTCCATGGAGCAGCGACGTCTCTCTGTCGATGAACTCGAAAAAATCCTTGCAGAGAAGGTAAGCCTCAACAGCCTCCTCCGCAAACTTCTTTAATCACCTAAAAGAAATTTTTATATGAAATTCATAAAGCACTTGATGTTAAGCTGCGCCGCGCTGCTCGCCATCAGTTCCCTCACTTCGTGCAACTACAACAGCCTTGTGGAGAAAGAGCAGAAAGTGGATCAGGCCTGGGCTCAGGTCGAGAACCAGTATCAGCGTCGCGCCGACCTGATTCCCAACCTCGTGAACACAGTTAAGGGCTATGCGGAGCATGAAAGCTCCACCCTCGAGGCCGTGACCAACGCCCGCGCCGGACTCACCAAAGCCTACGAGGCATCCCAGTCCGTTGAGAACCCTCAGGAAAATATCGAGCAGTTCCAGCAGGCCCAGAGCGCTCTGAAAGGAGCCCTCGACATCTATGTCAACGCAGTTCGCGAGGCATATCCCGACCTGAAGGCCAACACCAACTTCATGGCCCTTCAGACGCAGCTCGAAGGCACTGAGAACAGAATAGCCACCGAACGCAAACGCTACACCGAGGCAGTGCTCGAATACAACACAAGCATAAAGAAATTCCCCACCACCATCTATGCCGGATGGTTCGGATTCAAAGAGAAACAGCAATTCAAGGCAGAACCGGGCGCCAACAAAGCTCCGGAAGTGAAATTATGAGAAAGCTTTTATATCTTCTTCCGCTCCTGATACCGGCTCTCACCGGATGTCTTGATAACGAAAGCGATACCGACTACACGGAATGGCGGCAGAAAAACGATGAATACGTAAGCCGCATGGAGGCTCTGACCGAGAACGGCCAGAAAGTCTATACCCGTATCGTCCCCTCATGGTCGCCAGGCAACTTCGTGCTCGTGAAATGGCACAACGACCGCTCGCTCACTGCCGGCAACCTGAGCCCGCTGAGCAATTCGATTGTGAACATCAAATATGAGCTGGAGGATATCGACGGCAAGAAACTCGGCGACTCCTACAGCTCCACCACCTACGGCGACAGCATCTACCAGAGCCGCCCCAACCAGAACATCGTCGGCATGTGGGCCGCTCTGACATCCATGCATGTCGGCGACTCCGTGACGCTCGTGATCCCCTCCGGATCAGGCTACGGCAACTCCAACATGGGAACAATCCCACCATTCTCGACACTTATCTATCGCGTCAAGCTCAAAGGCATCCCCGCTTATGAGAAGAACTGATATCCTCCCCGCAATTCTTGTCGCGGCTCTTGCCGCCGGCACCGGCGCAGCCGCCGCATACACATTCAAGGGCTTCCGCTCGCTGCCCGCAACGCCGCTGAATATCCCGGTAGCTCCCGACTCTATGCAGAGGGAGAACCGATTCGAGAAATCGAAGCTCCTCGACGCCCGCGAGCCCATAGCGATCCGCAACATGCTCGCCGACTGGACAACGGTGCTCCCCGACACATCGGGTCGCGTCCGCGTTCCCTCTGCCGGCAAACCGGAACTGCACACGTACACGACCCGTCTGCGCGCTTCGAGATTCATGAAGGGAAAACTCGCGCTGAGCTCCACTTCGATGGCAGATGTGCTCGTCAACGGCAAATCCGTGACACGAAAATCGGAGTCCGACTCCCTCCCCACGGAAGTGTCGGCACCTCTCGCTCTCAATCCCGAAGCCGACTACGACATACAGGTCAATCTCGTCTCGCTTCCCGACGACAAGAGCGCCCCTGAATTCAAACTCGAATTCATTCCCGACAAGGAATATGAGGATGTCGCAATCGCGGAGGGTCCCTCGATCGGCCGCAGGTTCTCCACCCGAGACACGATGACCGGCGAACGCGTTTACAGCACAAGCATCTCCCCCGACGGACGCTATCTGCTCACCAAATATTCCGAGACGTTCTCCGCCACGGAAACCACCCGCCGCGCCACGCTCCAAGAGACTGCCACCGGACGCATGGTGACCGAAAACCTCGACGCCGATGTGGACTGGATGCCCAAAGGCGCCACACTCGTCTACACCTCCAAGAAGCCGAAAGGATACGACGTGATTACGCTCGACGTTCCCTCGCTCCGGAGCACTACAATTGCACGTGGCGTTCCCACGGATAATTTCACGGTGACACCCGACGGCCGCTCGCTCATCTATTATAAGAAGATCGACGGCCCGACCGACGAAGGACCGCTCAAACGTGTCAAGAGTCCCGACGACCGCATACCCGGTGACCGCGACCGCTCCTACGTGATGCGCTACGACCTGCAGACGCATGTCAGCACAATGCTTACCTACGGGGGCGCTTCCACCGAAATCTGCGATTTCAGCCGCGACGGCTCGAAGATGCTTTTCCTCTCCACAACGATGCGTCCGGATGAATACCCGATGTATTTCAGAGACCTCGTGCAGATGGACCTGAACACGCTTCGCACCGACACACTTATCCGCCACGACGGGTTCATCAACAACGCCATATATTCGCCCGACGCCAAACGGCTCTTCATCGTGGGGAGTCCGCAAGCTTTCGGCGGCATAGGCGCCAATGCCGGAGCCAACGCCATTCCAAACGATTTCGACGAGCAGGGCTTCCTCTACGACATAGCAACGGGCAAAGCCCGGGCCATGACACGCGAGTTTAACCCCGCCGTGACGGGCACACCGGTCTGGAACGCCATCGACAACCGCATATATTTCAAGGGTGAAAACGGATTCTTCACCGATCTCTATCGCCTCGACCCCGAAAAAGGAACTATCACACAGATCGAGACGAAACTCGGTTCTGTGTTCTCCTTCTCTATGGGCGACGACGAAAGCACATGGCTTTCATATTGCGGCGGCGACTTCACCGACACCGGCGCCGCATGGCTCGTGAATCTCCGCAACGGCAAAAGCCGCCTGATCGACGACCCGATGCAGGCATCGCTCAAGGATATAGAATTCGGAAAGATGGAGTCCTGGCGTTTCACGGCTTCCGACGGCACTGAGATTGACGGCTACGCCTGTCTCCCTCCCGGATTCGATCCCGCGAAGAAATATCCTCTGATCGTTTACTATTACGGAGGCACAAGTCCTTCGTCGGCAGTGATGCATCATCCCTACGCACCGCAGGTATTCGCCTCGCGCGACTACGTGGTTTATGTAGTGAATCCGAGCGGCACCACCGGCTACGGACAGGAATTCTCCGCCCGCCATGTCAACGGATGGGGAAAACGTACTGCTGAGGACATAATCGAGGGGGTGAAGAAATTCTGCGACACGCATCCATTTGTCGACCGCAAGAAAGTGGGATGCCTCGGAGCCTCCTACGGCGGTTTCATGACGCAATATCTTCAGACGCTCACCGACATATTCGCCGCAGCTGTGTCGCATGCCGGCATATCCAACGTGACAAGCTACTGGGGAGAAGGCTACTGGGGCTATTCCTACAATGTTATTGCGGCCGCCAAGTCATATCCCTGGAGCAATCCGGAGCTTTACACACGTCAGGGCTCGCTCTTCAACGCCGACAAGATCCATACCCCGTTGCTGCTTCTCCACGGCACGGAAGACACCAACGTGCCCATCGGCGAGAGCATACAGATTTTCAACGCCCTGCGGGTGCTCGGACGCGATGTGGAATTCATCACGGTCGACGGTCAGAACCATGTCATCACCGACTTCGACAAGAAACTTATCTGGCAGGACACCATCATGGCCTGGTTTGCCAAATATCTTCAGGACGACCCGCGCTGGTGGAATGAACTTTACGGAAAATGAGAAGAAACATCTTAATCATAGGAGCCGCCGTGCTTTCATTCACGGCGGTTTTCATTTCCTGTTCCAAAGCCGAAAAGGGGGAGGAGACCGAAGCCGAGATTGAGGCGGCGATGATTCAGGGAAGAGAGGCCGGACGCATATTTCTGACGCGACCCTGGAACGACACGGTAGAACTGCAGTCCAAACTGCTCGAGGCCCGCTCACGGCGCGCCCGATACGACACCATAGGCCATAAGAGATCGGCCGAGGCCTACGACTCCGCCTTCGTGTCGACAATCCGAACCGTCAACCCTGACATAGCAAGACAGATAGAACGATGATTGAACGCGATATCGTCGAATTGCTCGACCGTGAGGCCACGCGCATCAACCGCCCGGAATTCATCGGGAATGACCCGGTGCAGTTTCCCCGCCGTTTCTCTCGCCGGCAGGACATAGAGACCGTGGCTTTCCTCTCGGCCATCATAGCCTGGGGACGGCGCACGATGATTTGCCGCGACGCCGAGCGGATGCTCACCCTGATGGATCATGAACCTTACGCATACGTGATGGAGCAGGGATATGAAGACCTCGATCCCCGGATGAACCTACACCGCACTTTTTTCGCGGAGCATTTCCAATGGTTTCTGCGCGGACTCAGGCGCATCTTCAGTGATTACGGCTCTCTCGACTCTTTCTCGGCCGCCGTCGGCGCGGGAAAATGCGAGGCACCGGCATGGAAGCTTGTGGAGGAGATGGAGCGCGTGATGCGCGATGAAAACCAAGGGCTCGACTGTCCGCAATGCCTCCCCGTGAATCTGCGGAACACCGCCCTTAAACGCGTCAACATGGCTCTGCGCTGGCTCGTCAGAGACGATGGAATCGTCGACATGGGTATCTGGGAATCAATCCCCAAAAGCAAACTCTATATACCGCTCGATGTCCACGCCGGGAACACCGCCCGTTCGCTCGGTCTGCTCGACCGCAAGGCCAACGACCGCAAGAGCGTGGAATTGCTCACATCCGAGCTCGCCGCAATACGTCCCGAAGACCCCGTTTTCTACGATTACGCCCTCTTCGGAATCGGCGTCGGCGAATAAACGATATTAAAATGAATAGCAGACACTCATATATCCGAAAAATAGTTTTCTTCCTTGCAATATTAGCTGCCATGACAGGCACCGCTATGGCCGACAATCCCAAGCGGGAATTCCGCGGGGCTTGGCTTCATGTCATCGGTCAGACACAATGGCAGAACAAAAGCACCGAGCAGGCGAAGGCATATATCCGCGACCAGCTCGACAAACTTCACGATGCCGGATGCAATGCCGTGATATTCCAGGTGCGTCCTACTGCCGACGCCCTTTATAAATCCGAACTCGAGCCCTGGAGCGCATGGCTCACCGGCAAACGCGGCAAAGCGCCCTCCCCGGTGTGGGATCCTTTGGAATACTGCCTCGAGGAGGCCCATAAACGGGGCATGGAGTTTCATGCATGGCTCAACCCCTATCGCGTCACCTCCACCGCCAAGGAGACGCTTCCCGCCGGCCACGCATCCAATATGGAGCCGCAGCGTTTTTTCAGATACAACGGTCAGGTGCTTTTCGACCCCGCATATCAGGAGAACCGCGATTTCATCTGCAAGGTAGTCGACGATATCGTTAGCCGTTATGATGTCGATGCCATACATATCGACGATTATTTCTATCCCTATCCGGCTCCCGGCAAACAGATACCCGACGATGCGAGCTATCTGAAGTTCGGCGCCGGAAAGCTTAAGAACGACTGGCGCCGACATAACGTGGACCTCCTTATCGAACAACTCCATAATACCATCAAGGAGCGCAAGCCCTGGGTGCGCTTCGGCGTGAGCCCCTTCGGCATCTGGCGCAACAAACGCACCGACCCTCGCGGGAGCGAGAGCACCGGCCTTCAGAACTACGACGACCTCTACGCCGACGTGTTGCTCTGGGCGCGCAAGGGGTGGATCGACTATCTGGCTCCTCAGCTCTACTGGAGTCTCGACACGAAAGCCGCCCCGAGCCGCAAACTCGTGAAATGGTGGAACGACAACGCTTCAGGCGTCGATGTATATGTAGGACAGGACGTGAAACGAACCATGGACAGCGCCGACCCCGGCAATCACGACAGCAACGAGCTGGACACAAAAGTCAGACTCTCCCGCACACTGCCCAACATCGGGGGCAATATATGGTGGCACGGCTATTGGGTCACCGGCAACTACAAAGGCGCAGCCGATTCATTAGCCATGAAATACCAGTCGACGATAGCCCTGCCTCCGGCCTACGGCGACAAGGGGATAAAACCCCGTAACGTGAAGGAAATAAAGATTGAAAAGGATAAAAGCGGAGAAGAATTCCTTGTATGGACTCCGGCTGCGAAAGGGAGAAAGGAGGAGGCTTCAGATCCTGTAAGATTCGTTGTCTATGAATTCTATCCCGGGGAAAAGCAGGACATCGGCGATCCGCAGGCAATTGTGGCGCTGACTCCCTATACGAGAATGCTTATCGGGAAACGCCCTGAAGGGATCACTTATGCGGTGACGGCGCTCGATCGGCAAAACCGCGAGTCGGATCCCGTATTCCTTTATAATCCCGATTGATGTCCGCATCTGGACCCGGAAACACCGGGTTCAGCAGACCCGCTGGTTATTGCTCCGGGTTCTGGCGGTCGACGATTGTAAGCTGCAATCCGAGCACATTCAGAATTTTTTCAAGAGTGGCGATGGAGGGATTGGCATAACCGCCCTCAATCGCTTTTATCATTCTGACACTCACCCCCGACATATCGGCGAGTGTCTGTTGCGTAGTCCGTAAAGTCTGTCGTCTGGTTCGGAGTAGGTTTCCTAATTCCATGGCCTTATAATCAACTATAAGATGTTTGGTTTTTGGTGTGTGTCTTTTCCTGCTTGTGTCATTAACAACTGTCCTGCATATGAAAGGCTCGGTGAGCTACTTTCTTCCGAATCACTTCGGTCTGTCGATATAAGCGCTTTCATCTTGCATTGGTGGGTTATAACATCAATTTGTCCGGCAGGAATGTAGGCGTTGGCTTTCGGTTACGTTTTGAAACCTCCCGATTGTCAATCCGCCCTGTTTATTACGTTACAAATATAGCAAATCTGAACAAAAATATTTAATTTTTTGAGGGGTTTTATTGGATTGTAAAACAAAAAAACCACACTTATTCATTATATTGCACAACACAATTCCATATATTGCACGCCTGAAGGCATCATCTTGCATCAATAGCGGAAACCGCATCATTTCAGCGTTCCGAAACATTATGCGGAAAGAAGGTAAATAATCAATTAAAACCGATTAACGTTTATTGGCATATCACTGCAAATCTATGGCAGTCGCCGGCACTTACTTTGCATCAGACAAAACAAAACCACTACACTTAAAACTTAAAGGAATCATGAAAACCAACGAAACCATCAAAAGCCATCTTCACCGCAATTTCGGATTATATGCAGTCTATGCCGCCGGAGCCATCATACTCCTGCTCCAGCTACGCAGCATTTTCGCCTAAGGGTAAAGACTCTAATCCTGCTTACCGCCGCTTACAAATTTTGCGCAACGCGGAGAATATGCCATCGTCACGATGTTTCCCTCCGAAAGATAGCTATAAAGCGTCATGGGAAACTCCTCCGCGCCCCTTCTCACCCTCGCCTCGCCATATTCTACCGAGGGGAATTCAGTCTTATTGTAGACAGGTGTCGCAGGCCCGATTCCGGGAAGTTTCACGATTGTGATATCTTTCACGGAATCGAGGCCTTCCTGCATTGCCGCCTTATAAACAGCCTCCTTCACTGTCCAGGCGAGAACATTGGCCGCCACATCGTCGGCCGGAACCATCATCTGTTCCTCCTCCGAAAGGAATTTCCCGCGGACGCGGACCACCTGCTCCCTGTCGGACGGCTCGGCGTCGATGCCGAGAGCCGCTCTCTCGGAGAATTCGGAGAGATCGCATTCGGGTGTAGAGGGAAGCGTTGCAACCGCTAAGAAGCGCCCGGTATGCGTTATCGATATCCTTCCGCTCTCGGCCGAGAGAAAAGGAGCGCCATTGTGGAAATGACCGATCTCGCGGAATCCGTCGCGTCCGTTCTCGCAATAAATCTGATAAGCCATATCCATCCAGAGAGGCATCGGCTTGTCGTCGGCGCCGCATACCTCCTCCACCTTGATTCCCGGCAACGTATGGTGCCGCCAATATATGAATTCCGTTTCCATAATATCCGATTGTCAGTTTTTCTTACGCGCCTCGTCGGCCGATTTGTCGGCCGAAGGCTCCGGAGTCGGACGCACAATCCGCAGACTCACCTTCACTATCCTGTGCTTCTCCATTTTGAGCACATGGAAATGGAGCGGCCCTAAGACGAGTGTCTCCTTTAGAGTGGGAAAATCGCCCTTGATCTCGAGCAGAAGACCGGCAAGCGTCTCCGCGTCGCCCACATCGCCGAGTTCCTCCTCTTCCATGTCGATGACGCGGCAGAAATCCGTGAGGGGAATTTTGGCATCGAATATATAGGAATCGGGCCCGATCTTCTTATACATGGCTGTCACATCATCGTATTCATCATCTATTTCCCCTACAATCTGCTCTATGATATCCTCGAGAGTCACGATTCCCTGAGTGCCTCCATATTCATCCACAACAATAGCGATATGAATCTTGCGCGTGCGGAAATCCTCCAAAAGGTCGTCGATCATTCTGGATTCGGGCACGAAGTATGGCTCCCGCAGAAGATTCTGCCAGCGGAAATCAGGATTCTTCTCATCAATATAGGGCAGCAGGTCCTTGCTGTAGAGAATGCCGACAATCGAATCCTGCGACGTGTCGTAGACCGGTATGCGGGAATATCCCGATTCGAGAATCACTTTCATGGCCTCCTCCCATGTGTCATGAATCTCTATTGCCGTGACATCCACCCTCGAAATCATGATTTCATGGGCCTCGATCTCGCCGAAGGAGAGAATGCCTTCAAGCATCTCCTTCTCCTTGCCGTCGGACACATCGGAAATCTCAAGAGCTTTCTCGAGTTCGTCGGTTGAGATATTCTCCTGTTTCTTCGTCACGATTCTGTTCACGATCGAAGTGGAGCGGGCCATTACTTTTGCCAGAGGGCCGAAAATGCGGTAGAGGAAACCGAGGCCTCCACAGGCCATCCTTACCCACCACAGCGTGCGACCGCGGGCCACGAGTTTCGGGAAGATCTCTCCGAAAAGCAGCAGCAGGAACGTCAGAAATACGGTCTGGACCAGAAAATTGAGAATCGAGGAATTGAAGGTGGCCACCTGCGATATGGCGAAAGAAAGGAGCACAACCATGGTGATGTTCACCAGATTGTTGGATATGAGGATAGTGGCGAGCAGACGCTCGCTGTTCTCCACAAAAGAGAGCACTTTCTTGTCTTTCGGAGAATCGGAATCCTCAAGTTCGTCGATATCCTGGGGTGAGAGTCCGAAATAAGCAATCTCGCTTCCCGACACGAAGGCCGACATAAGGAGACAGCAACCGGAGATTATTACTATCAGAGACCAGGCAGCCCAGTTGCCGGGAGCATGGAATTCAATCGGTGGTAATGCTGTGTTAGCAAGTGTCAATAAAAGGCTCGCCAAAGGCGTAGCCGGTAAAGGATCTGCGTCCAAAATCAATTAAAGTTGGTTTATAATTACAAAATTAAAGCTTTATGCGCTAAAAAACAAATTCATTCCACTTTCTCCACCACATCCTCGCGCACATACCATAGCCAGCCTTCGACATAGCGAAATTTTCCCGTCTCGCGCAACCGGTTCACATATCCGGCCACCTGCCGGCGATAGCGCGGAGATTCCACCACCGCCCCGAACTTATAATCAATCACGACTGCACCTCCGTCAGGATAACATACCACTCGGTCGGGGCGTCGGACACCCCCGTGGCTGTCGAGCAGCGGCCGCTCGTTCATCACCTTCCCGGAGCCGTCGAACCAACGGCTCACCTTCGGATCTGAAAGGCGCCGGCTCAGGAATTCGCCGAGCTCCCGCTCGGCGGCGCTCGAAATAAGTCCCTGCATCCCTATATGGCGAAGTGCTCGCGGCAGGTCGGAAACGGTGTCGATGCGCTCCATCACGGCGTGGAGCACATTCCCTTCCGAACGGGGATCGTTGTCGGATCCCTCTTCGAAATCCTCTGCATCGACCACCTCCGGCACGTTCTCTTCGCGATACTTAAGAAATTCGGGAGTGACGCGGGCCGTATAGTCTGGAATGATGAAAGTTCCGGAATCCTCCCCCTCATATTTCTCGGGAGAAACCTCGTATCGATGGCCGGAAGTGAGTCTAAGTCCGTCGGACGACATCTCAAGAGCCTTTCCGGCATCCGTAAACCTCACGCTCTCGTAATAGCCCTTCACTAGCGAAGACACACTCAGCGGAGCAGGTTTCGACCCGACGGGCAGGAAAGCATAAAGCTCGCGCACCGCGCGGGTAAAGCCGACATAGAGCTTGTTGAGACAGTCCATAGTGACCATATCCACAAATTCTTTGTAGACGCCTGCATGAGAGGTAGCGAGCATTTCGCGAGAGGTGTCCACAGGCAGAAAAGGTGGCATTGCGTAACCCTCCGCCTCTATCAGCTCGGGGCGCACCCATCGCCATTCGCTCTTGCGCGTGGTGGAGGGGAGGAAGTTGTATTGGGCGAATGGCATCACCACGCATGGGAACTCAAGACCCTTGGCCTTGTGTATCGTCATCACCCGCACAGCGTCCATTCCCTCTGGCGAAGAGATGGCTGCTCTGGAGCCCCGTCTGTTCCACCATTGCAGGAAAGAGGCGATGTCGGAGGGACGCGATTCGCAATATTCGAGCACTATATCCTGGAACGCAGCTATAAAGGGAGCATCGCGGCGGCGCATATTTTCAGGCAGAAAAGTCGCGGCGATACCCTCCACAAGGGCAGGCAGTGAGACTGCCTGCATCTCGTTGAGCATTTCGCCGACGGCATCGTTGTCGGCACCCGATGCGAGGAAAGTCTCCAGACGCTCGATGGCGGAGAGCGACGGATGCCTAAGGGCGAACACGAGATAATTGCATCTCACCTCATCCCAGTCGGCCACTCCCCGGCGGCGTCCGTCGTCGCCGGTGCGCACCTGCGGGTCGGCACCTCGGCAGATGGTTTCCAAGGCGGTCAGTATCAGCGCCACCGAAGGGGCGGAAGCCACTTTGAGCGATTGCTCGCTTATGAATTCTATGCGTTGCGCCGAGTCGCCGACTTCCGCGTTATGCCGCGAAAAACGTTCGATAAGCTCCTCTCCCTGATCATTGGTATCGACAAGAAAGACTATGTCGCGCTGCCGGAAACCGCGCGAAAGGAAATCCATCACAAGTTCCACACAACCGTCGAGTATCGTCTGCTCCGCATCCCCTTTGGAGCCGTCGATCATGCGTATATCTACAAATCCTGAGTCCGGTTTGGCGTGAGGGGTCTGGACCACGTTCGAATAAAGCGCCTTGAAATCGAGATGGCCTTCTTCGTCGGCGAGCGCCGTTGCTATGGTGTCGGCCATGAAGGAGAAGACGCCGTTGTTGAATTCCACCACATTGCGGTCGCTGCGCCAGTTGGTGTTCTCGCCCGGCGCGTCGCCATGGGTGCTGACACCCCCGAAATCGCTCTCCACAACCGAAGAGATCAGCGACGGATCGGCATTGCGGAATCTATAGATACTCTGTTTGGCGTCGCCGATGAGGAGATTTCCGTTGCCGCGCCCCATGCTTTCGGCCAACAAGGGCCTCAGATTGCGCCATTGCATTCTGGAGGTGTCCTGAAACTCGTCGATGAGGAAATGGTTGAGGCGCGTTCCAAGTCGCTCATAGATGAACGGTGCGTCATCCTCCCCGATGATGCGGCTCAGCATCGCGTTGGTCTCCCCGAGCTCCACGGCATTGTTCTCTTCGAGGAGCTCGCGGCGTTTGCGTAAAGAGACTGACAGGAGTCCGAAATAGGGGAAGTTATGTTTATAGAGCCGCCAGTGACTGTATTCGGGCGACGTGAGGGTCGCTGTCCAGACCTCGCGGGCCGCGATAAGTTCTTCGTAAAGACGTTGAGCGCCGTCGTAGAACTCCGGATCGGCTCCGCGTCTTGCCTGATATGTCTTGCCTGAAAATTTGTTGTATTCAGTAAAGGTCTCCTTATTGCCCGAAGGCACGCGGTCCGCGGTGCAGGCGAGGCATTTACGGGCATGGCCCGTGATCGATGAAAGAGTGGCGTCGGTGCGTGCGCCCACAAAGCACAGCAGCTCTTTAGCCTTACGGCACATCTGCGCGTAAGGCTCGTTGGGAATCGAGCCATACCGCTTTTCGAGAGCGAGATAAAGCTCCGGCAAGTCGGGCGTATGTTCGAGATATTCCTCAAGGTCATCGCGTATCTGCTTGAAATCCTCATTTTCAAGTTTCCCGATGGCAGAAGCGAGTCCCGAATAAGGACTTCCCCCTCCCCTCTTCTGAAAGATATTCCATTTACCTCCCGATTCCCTTACGCGCTCCATCAGGAGGTCGATCCAGAACTTCACCTCCTCCGAGGACTTCCCCTCCTCGATATCCTCAAGCACGGAATCTATCCCCATTTTCGAGATATACTCCGAATCGAGCTCTATGGTATAGGAATCGTTGAGATCGGTCTCGTAAGCGAATGTGCGGAGCACAAGCTGAAAGAATGAATCGATCGTGGAGACCTGGAACTCAGAATAGTTTTCAAGCAGGCGGCAAAGCGCGCGGCGGCAAAGGGCGCTCAACTGAGCGGACGTCACGTTGAGTTCGCGGCAGAAATCATCCATATAGTCGGGCGATTTCCCCGGAGGGGGCGAGGCGAGCGCGTCGAGTTTCTCCACGATGCGCTGCTGCATCTCGTTGGTGGCCTTGTTGGTGAATGTAACTGCGAGGATATGGCTCAGCGAATCGGCGATCTCGGCAGGTGTGCGCAACCGGCGGGGTTTATCCTCCTCGCGGATGGTAAGAAAATACCATAGGAATTTCCTTGCGAGCGTATATGTTTTCCCCGAGCCTGCCGATGCCCGGTGGAGTTCAAGAAGATCTGACGTTTCCATAGCCTTCGGAATGGAGAAAATCTACAAGACGCTCGCGGCATTCACCCTGCATCAGTATCTCGCCGCCGCGGGAAGAGCCTCCCGTGCCGAGTTTTTTGCGGGCACGCGTCGCGAGTTCTGCAAGTTCTTCATCTGAGCAGAGGAAGCCGCAGGCGATAGTGGCGGTCTTCCCTTTGCGTCCATTGCGCTCGATGACCACGGAAATCTTCTCTTTACGCGCTGATGCCGAAGGGTTCTCCGCACCTGTGACGGATTCTCCGCACCTCTCCTCATTCTCCTCCCCCGAAGGGAGCGTATCTTTCATGCCCGCGAGCACATCTTTCCAGTCCATCGGCAATCAATATGAGGAAAGTTTCTTGCGGAGGTCGGCCACATTGTCGGCGCGGTCGGCAAGCGAGCCGGCGGCGTTGTAGATGTAGAACACCGGCACCGCCGATACGTTGTAATCGCGCAGGGCGTCGGAGGTTTGTCCGGCCGGGTCGATCACGGTTGTCCAGGGAAGGTTGCGAGCGGCTTCGCGCCATGTATACTGATCGGCGTCGAGCGAGACGTGGTAGAAGGCCACGTTCCCGGAATGGGCGTTATAGATCTCCGAGAGAGCCATGTTCAGGGCCGGGGAATCCTCGGCTGTCATCATCGAGAACACCACAACAGTGGGTTTCCCTTTTCCGGCAACGTCGGAAAGTTTCACATTCCTGCCTGTCTCATCCTGAAGATCAATGTCGAGGAGGGTTATCTCGTTGGCCTCCATCACGAGGCGCCGGCCCATCTGGGCGTTGCGGCGTTTAAGGGCTTCGAGCGAAACCTGACGCAACATGCCGGCATGAGGGTCATCGGGATGATACTGCTCGAAGGCCGTGGCGACGGCGGCGTAATATTTGGCATCCTCTTTCGACTCGGGGTCGTAGAGCGGTTTGCCGTTCACGATCTTTGTCAGCACGTAGTAACCGATTATCGAGCCTTGCGAGTCTTTGAGATATTTGGTGTAGACATTGCGTTTGAAAGCGTCGCGCTTGGCGGCATCGTTGAAATCGAGGGCCATCAGCTCCTTTTCGAAACTTGCCATGGCGCGCGCCTGGTCTGAGCCCTCGATATCGAACTCGACGCCGAAACGTGCGGCGGGAGAAGTCACGGTGATATTCTCCACGGAATCAACGGGGAAATATATGAACCGGTCGCCGAGCGAAAGACGATAGATATCGGGCGAGGCGGGAGCGGCCGATTCCATCGAGAATTTGCCCGACGATGAGATCTTTACGGAGTCGAGAGGTATCCACCGGCCGTGGAAATCCGACTTCTCCAACACAAGCGATTTGTCAGCGCCCCCATCTACTTCGCCCGAGACTTTGAACTTGGGCTCCCCTTTGCAGGCGGCAAGCAGAAGAAGGGGAAGGGAGAGGGAGAGAAATAGAAGCGTTTTATTGAATCTTGCGGATATTTTCATCATTTGAATCTCTTTTGTAACATTATTTGATTTTTCAAGGTGCAAATATACTGAAAATCCTCAATTTTCTTGAATTAAATTGCTAACTTTGCATAAATTTTGGGGCCGACACGGTTCGGTCTCGCCATCGACAACAATAACGAGAAGAAAAACAATAAAGATTTTATGTTGAAACCTGTAAAAAAATCCATCCTCCTTCCCGACGGTCGTGAGATCACGATCGAAACCGGGAAACTCGCCAAGCAGGCGGACGGAGCGGTGGAGGTGCGCATGGGCAAAACGATGCTCCTTGCCACCGTATGCTCGGCTCAGGAAGCCGGAGAGGGAGTTGACTTCATGCCCCTCACTGTGGAATACAAAGAGAAATACGCTTCGATAGGCCGATATCCGGGCGGTTTCCTCAAGAGAGAGGGACGCTCGAGCGACTATGAGATTCTGACCTCCCGCCTGGTGGACCGCGTGCTTCGCCCGCTGTTCCCCTCGAATTATCATGCGGAGACGTTTGTGAACGTCACCCTTTACTCAGCCGACGAGAATGAGGCCCCCGATGCTCTCGCAGGCCTTGCAGCTTCGGCTGCGCTGATGGTGAGCGACGTGCCTTTTGAAGGCCCGATCTCCGAGGTGCGCGTGGCCCGCGTCGACGGCCGGTGGGTGATCGACCCCACTTTCGAGCAGATTGAAAATGCCGACATCGAGCTGATGGTCGGCGCAACCTACGACAACATCATGATGGTGGAGGGCGAGATGAACGAGGTTTCCGAAGAGGAACTCCTCGAGGCCCTGAAAGTGGCCCACGCCGAGATCAAGAAGCAGTGCGTGGCTCAGATGGAGTTGATGAAAGAGGCAGGCAAGGAGACAAAACGCGAATATTGCCATGAGGTGAACGACGATGAGCTCCGTGCCGATGTCCACGCAAAATGCTACGACAAGGCTTATGCAATCGCCAAGACAGGAAGCGCCGACAAGCAGTGGCGCAACGAGTCGTTCAGCGCCATCTGCGACGAATATATCGAGAATCTTCCTGAAATGACGGAGGAGCAGCTCGAGAAATACACCGAGGATCAGCGCGTGGCGATGGTGAAACGCTATTATCACGATGTCGAGAAAGAGGCAATGCGCCGCTGCGTGCTCGACGAGGGCATCCGTCTCGACGGCCGCAAGACCACCGAGATCCGCCCGATCTGGTGCGAGGTGGATTATCTTCCGGGCCCCCATGGAGCCGCTATCTTCACCCGCGGCGAGACTCAGGCGCTGGTTACGGCCACCCTCGGCACCACGCTCGACGAGAAGATTGTGGACGATGTGCTCAACCAGAGCAAAGAGCGCTTCCTGCTTCACTATAACTTCCCCCCCTTCTCCACAGGAGAGGCCCGCGCACAGCGCGGCGTGGGACGTCGCGAAGTGGGCCACGGCAACCTTGCCCATCGCGCCCTCAAACGCATGTTCCCCGATGATTTCCCCTATACCTGCCGTATAGTTTCCGATATCCTCGAATCCAACGGTTCCTCATCCATGGCCACTGTCTGCGGCGGCACACTCGCCCTGCTCGACGCCGGCGTGAAGATGAAACGCCCCGTTGCCGGTGTGGCCATGGGCCTTATCTCCGACGAGGGTAACGTGAAATACGCCATCCTCTCCGATATTCTCGGCGACGAGGACCATCTCGGCGACATGGACTTCAAGGTGACAGGTACCACCAAGGGTATCACCGCCACTCAGATGGATATCAAGTGCGACGGCCTCAGCTATGAGATTCTCGCCAAGGCTCTCGACCAGGCCCGCGAGGGACGTCTGCACATCCTCAATATCATCAACGAGACCATCCCCGCTCCGCGTGAGGATTATAAGGAGCACGTTCCGCGTCTGGTTACGCTCGAGATTCCGAAGGAGATGATCGGCGCCGTGATCGGCCCGCAGGGAAAAGTGATCCAGGGTATTCAGGAAGAGACCGGAACTGTCATCTCTATCGACGAGGACGAGAAACTCGGCATCGGCAAGGTGGAGATCGCTTCCAAAGACAAGGCAAGCATCGATGCCGCCCTTTCGAAGATCAAAGCTATCGTGGCGCAGCCTGAGGAGGGCGAGATCTATGAGGGTACCGTCCGCTCGATTCTCGACTTCGGCGCGTTCATCGAGTTCATGCCGGGTCGCGACGGACTTCTCCACATCTCGGAGATTTCCTGGGACCGTCTCGACAATATGGAGGCCAGCGGTCTGAAAGAGGGCGACAAGGTGAAAGTGAAACTCATCGAGATCGACAAGAAGACGGGCAAATACCGTCTGTCGATGCGCGTTCTCACTCCCAAGCCCGAAGGATATGTTGAGCGTGAGGCTCGTCCCCGCCGCGAAGACCGCCCGCGTCGCGATGGCGACCGCGGACCCCGCCGTGACGGCGATCGCGGACCCCGCCGCGATGGTGACCGTGGACCGCGTCGCGATGGCGACCGCGGATTCCGCACTTTCACTCCGCGCAACCGCGAGGACTGATTGATTGAACATTAAATACCATAAAAGGAATCCGTGCTGATTAAATTTAGCGCGGATTCCTTTTGATTTTTAGACTCATAATATTATTTTTGCAGTCGAAAAACCGATCGGGGCACTAAACCACCCCGCACGGACACCTTAAAAAAATCCTTTGTCGCAGAGATTTTCCGACGAACCAAGTTATTATCTACATACTTAAAAATTAAATTCTTATGAAAAAACTTTTACTCAGCGCCGCACTGCTGTGCGGACTCACGGGTTATTCCTATGCGCAGGAAGAAATAACTCACAATGGCATTATCTATACAGTTATAGATGGGACTCAGACCGTAGAGGTTTCATTCCCGGAGGCTGAAGACCCGGCAGACTTTACAGTTCATGATCTTGTGATTCCCGAAACGGTCACATCCGAAGACAATCAAGAATACACTGTAGTTCGCATTGGCTCGATGGATGCACAAACCGGAGCCTTCGAAGATTATAACTCCATCCGTAGCGTCACGTTCCCCAATACACTTAAGTCAATAGGCAAAAATGCATTTAGCGGTTGCACATATCTTGCGACAATCAATTGGGGAACCGGAGTAGAGGAAATCGGATCGTATGCTTTCGCCGGTTGCGGACTTCTCTCAATCGACATACCGGCTCCTCTGAAAACTCTTGCTCAGAGCGCATTGGCCAACATTGGAAATATGGAGCACATCACCCTCCCTGCTACTCTTACCACAATGGGTGACCAGCAGTTCAGCGGAATGACAATACTTAAATCCGTCACATGCAAGGCAACAACACCTCCTTCAATCATAAATGATATAACAACGACTTATACTATCCCCGCAAATTGCGTTCTGAAAGTTCCGGCAACCGCTCTCGAGGCATATAAGGCAGCCCCCGAATGGAAGAACTTCAGCAAATTCGAGGCACTTCCCGCCGGTGATATCGGTTCGGGCGTGAATGAGGTTGTAGCCGGCGCAGCTGTTGTCAATGCCGCTGACGGTGCCGTTGAGGTGAATCTGCCGTTCGCCGTTTATTCGCTCGATGGCAAATGCCTCTACGAGGGCGAGGCAGGCCGCGTGGCTCTCGACAAGGGCGTTTACGTTGTCAGAACTTCCGGCAAAACCCTCAAGGTTGCCCTCTGATACCGAAATCCCATAACACTTTATAATAAATGCGCCGGGTCCAGTCGGATTCCGGCGCATTTTATATATGCTAAAATGTATCAAAAACTTATCCGCGGTCGGCGAGCTCCTCTTCGGCCACGGAAGCGATAGCCTCCCGGTCCGGTTCCCATTTGCCGGGCTCCGCCACGCTCATGCGGACAAGGTCCATCACATCGTAATAATCCATTCCGGCGACATCGCCGTAGGACTCATCATCGCTGTCGACCATCGTGACCTTCCAGGTCTCGGGATCGATCTGTACGCGTGCATTGTCGTCGTAGGTCTCCTCGTCGGCAATGTATTCCTCTACCGCAGCGGTTATCTTTTTCTCAAGATCCTCTTTGTTCATAATCTAATGTTTTAGAAGACATATCAGTCGCGGCTTCCCCCACCGAAAATGCGGAGAATGAAGAGGAAGAGGTTGATGAAATCAAGATAGAGGTTCATCGCTCCCATCGTGGCGAGTTTGTCGGCCATCGAAGGCTCAAGATTGGCGGCGGCCATACGGCGTACCTGCTGCGTATCCCAGGCTGTGAGGCCCACGAATATCAGCACACCCGCGATGGAAATTATCCATTCGAGAGTTGAGTTTGCCCAGAAGATATTCACCACAATCGCTATCAGCAAACCGAAAAGAGCCATTATCAGGTAGCTTCCCATCCTGGAAAGATCCGATTTGGTGAAATAACCATAGACCGACATGGCTCCGAATGTGCCCGCAGTGATGAATAAGGTATAAACGATGGTACCTATCCTATAGGCAATGAATATCGGCGCAAGCCAACAGCCCATCAGGGCGGAATAGAGAAGGAAGCAGCCCAGCACCGCGCCTGTCGACATCTTCTGCAGACGGGCGGGAATCATCCATGCCATGGCGAGCATGACTATAAACATTGCCCAGAAGACGAGCTGGTTTCCGAAAAAGAATTGCATGGCGGCTTGCGAGGAGGCAACGCCGAGTGCACAAAATGCTGATATGAGCAGACCGACGAACATTCTGACGTAGACACGCTTCATAACGGCGTTGGTCTGACTCACGACGTCTCTCGTCCCGAAGAAGGGAGGAGGAGTCATTCTGGAATCGTTATAATCCATATCCTTGAAATTGATTTGTTTCTTTTATTGCATATTCCGGTTAAAATATAAACGCGCGGAGCGTCACATCCGTTCAGGCATCTCTATGCCGAGAAGCGACATCGCACCTTTGAGCGTGCGCGCAACCGTATAGGAAAGCAGCAGACGGAGCTCTCTGCGGGCCGGATTCTCCTCGCGCAGGATGGAATAGTCGTGGTAGAACTGATTGTATTCCTTTGCGAGGTCGTAGGCATAGTTGGCCACGACTGCCGGCGAATAGTTGCGTCCGGCCTCGGCCACCACTGAGGGGAAGTCGGCCACCTTGCGGATGAGCACAGACTCTTTTGCGTTGGGCTCGCATTGAGGCGTGGCGGCGGGATCGAACCCTTCTGCCTTGCGGAGCACGGAGCGGATACGCGCATAGGTATACTGGATGAAGGGACCGGTGTTGCCGTTGAAGTCGATCGATTCCTTCGGGTTGAAGAGCATATTCTTGCGGGGATCAACCTTGAGCAGGAAATATTTCAGGGCTCCCAGACCGACGATGCGGGCGATCTCGGCGCTCTCCTCGGCGGGCATCTCGGCAAACCGCTCGGCGCCCATCTCGGCGGCCGAGGCCACCATCGTGTCGATAAGGTCGTCGGCATCCACCACCGTGCCCTCGCGGCTCTTCATCTTCCCTTCGGGAAGCTCTACCATTCCGTATGAGAAATGTGTGAGGTCTTTCCCCCATTTGAAGCCGAGGCGGTCAAGCAATATCGAGAGAACCTGGAAATGATAGTTCTGCTCGTTGCCCACCACGTAGATCATCTTGTCGATGGGATAGTCCTGATAGCGGAGCTTGGCCGTGCCTATATCCTGCGTCATATAGACCGACGTACCGTCGGCACGGAGCAGGAGCTTATGGTCGAGACCGTCGTTGGTGAGGTCGGCCCATACCGATCCATCCTCTTTGCGGAACATTATCCCTTTCTCCAGACCGCCCAGCACAAGGTCTTTACCCTCGAGATAGGTGTCGGATTCATAATAGATCTTGTCGAAATCCACGCCGAGCCGACGATAAGTCTCGTCGAAACCGGCGTAAACCCAGCCGTTCATCATCTTCCAGAGCTCGCGCACTTCCGGATCGGCGGCCTCCCAGCGGCGGAGCATCTCACGGGCCTCGGCCATAAGAGGCGACTTCTTCTCGGCCTCCTCCTCCGATATATTCTCGCGCGCGGCAATCTCCTTGACCTCGGCCTTGTAATGCTTGTCGAAGGCCACATAGAAATCGCCGATCAGATGGTCGCCTTTCTTACCTGTGGACTCGGGCGTGGCGCCTTCGCCCCATTTCTTCCAGGCGAGCATCGATTTGCAGATATGTATGCCGCGGTCGTTCACGATATTGGTCTTGATCACCTTGTGACCGTTGGCCTTAAGGATCTGCGAAAGCGAATAGCCGAGCAGGTTGTTGCGCACATGGCCGAGATGTAGCGGCTTGTTGGTGTTGGGCGATGAATACTCCACCATCACCAGGTCCGAGTCCGGGCCGGCCTTGCAGAAGCCGAAATCGGCATCGGAGGCGATCTCATGCAGGCGTCCGAGCCAGTAGGCGCGACTGACTGTGAGATTCAGAAATCCTTTCACGGCGTTATACTTCTCGATGGCCGGAACGTTTGCCACCAGCCACTCCCCTATTTCGGAAGCTGTTGCCTCGGGCGATTTGCGCGACATGCGCAGAAGCGGGAACACCACAACGGTGAGGTCGCCCTCAAATTCGCGTTTGGTGGCCGTCGGTGCCAGACTCTTCGGGTCGGCATCGGCGCCGTAAAGCTCTTTCACGGCTTTCACCACTCCTTCGGTAACAATAGTTTCTATATCCATAAATATTCGGTTCGAAATAAGCTTAAACAGCTTTCTAATTTTTTTGAGGTCCGGAAGCCGGCCCGCACTTACCTTACTTTGGAAGATATATCAAAAGGCGTGCCAAAGCCCAAGGACTCTTTCAAACTACAAAAATACAAAAACCGCTCAGCATAAGCAAGCCTCCCGGGGCAATAGCTATAAATCTTAAAAGTCGAATAGATATTATAAGCCGTATAATCGCTAAGGAGGCGCGTCGGGACCTTGGTCCCGAACGCGCCTCCGGAATTTCGAATCGGGGTAACCGATTATTTAGCGAGATCAGCGGCGGGTTTGAATTTCACCACTTTGCGGGCCGGAATCTGGATCTTCTCCTTGGTCTGGGGATTGATGCCTGTGCGGGCCTCTTTCTCAACTACGGAGAATGTTCCGAAACCGATGAGCTGTACTTTGTCGTCGTTGGCAAGTGCCTGCTCGATGGATTCAAGAGTAGCTTCGAGGGCTGCTTTTGCTGCGACTTTGTTCAACTGTGCCTTTGCAGCGATCTCGTTAACTAAATCTGTCTTGTTCATACTGATGATGTGTTAAAAAATATTGAGTAAAAGATAATCTTTAAACCAATTTTAGGTGAGAAAATATCGAGTCATCTGTATCTTCAATCCTGTAGAATTAAAAGCGCATGCATTTGACTGCATTATTTCGCCACAAATATAACTATTTAAAGCTTATTAACAAATATATTTCGATTTTTTTGAAAATAATTCGCTTTTTACTGCCTTTCAGTCCTTTTGCGACCGTCACTGACCCGATATTTATACGACAAAGCCGCGGCTCTTGCAGACCGCGGCTTGCGAGAAAGGGCCCCGACTCACGTCGGAGCCCTTCCTTCTTCGATTAAGGTCAAAATAATAATCAATTACCCTGTTGCTTGCATGCTTATCTGAAATTATTCATTTCGGTCAAAAGCGGCCGGGAATTTCGTTGCGTAACTATTCCCGTTAACTTTCGTATGCAAAATTACAAAAGAAGTTTAAGTCATGCAACACCGCTTTTATTGTTTTAAAACATATTTTTTCATTTCGCGAAGCCGCGCAGACGCAAAAGCGCCTTCGAATCGGGCTCATGACCGCGGAAACGTTTGAAGAGCACCATCGGGTCTTCCGTGTCGCCGCTCTCCAGTATGTTCTTCTTGAAGGAGGCTGCAGTCTTCTTATCGAAGATTCCTTTCTGCTTGAAGAGCTCCCAGGCATCGGCTTCAAGCACCTGCGCCCAAAGATAGGTATAATAGCCCGAAGCATAGCCGTCGCTGCCGAAGATATGTTTGAAGTAGGGCGAACGGTAGCGATAAGTGATCTCCTCGGGCATGCCGATCTTCTCGCTTACCGTTACTTCAAAGGCGGCCGGATCCTTCACTTCGGGCGTCTTGCCATATTCGAGGTCGAGGAGAGCGGCTCCGGCAAGTTCGGTGGTCATGAAGCCCTGGTTGAACTTGGAGGCATCGGAAAGTTTCTTCACAAGTTCATCTGGAATCACCTCGCCGGTCTTGTAATGGCGCGCATAGCCTTTGAGCACCTCCGGCTCGAAAGCCCAGTGCTCGTTGATCTGCGAGCACATCTCCACATAGTCGCGGTCCACATTCGTGCCGGCCAATGATTTATAGGGAGCACGCGAAAGGATTGCCTGCAGAGCGTGGCCGAACTCATGGAATGTGGTCTCCACCTCGTCGATTGTGAGAAGCGCGGGCGTGTCGCCGGCGGGACGCGTGAAGTTGCCGACGTTATAAACGATCGGGCGACGTGTCTTGCCGTCTTCGAAGATGCCGCAGCTCTGAAGCTGCTCCATCCATGCACCCTGACGCTTGGTGTCGCGCGGGAAATAATCGCACATCCACACGGCCACATGCTCTCCGGTCTTGCTGTCGACTACGTCGAAGACCTGCATCTCGTCGATATATTTGGGAGCATCGGGCATCGGCACCATCTTGATGCCCCAGAGTTTCTCAGCTGTGTCGAAAAGACCTTTCATCACGTTGTCGAGAGAGAAATAGGGACGGAGTTCATTTTCATCGAGGTTATATTTCTCGTTTTTCACCTTTGCGGCATAGTAATAATAATCCCAAGGAGCGATCTTGAAGCCGCCGCCATGAGCGTCGACATAAGCCTGCATATCTTTCACCTCCTCGCGCGAACGCTCCACGGCAGGCTCGAACACGGAGAGAAGAAGGTCGCTCGCAGCCTCGGGAGTCTTGGCCATCACGCGACTCGTCATCATCTGGGCGAAATTGTCGAAACCCATGATTTTCGCTTTCCGGTCACGGAGCTTCACTATCTCGCTGATCACGGGCATATTGCTGTTCTCGCCGAACGACGCCAGCGATGTGTAGCCTTTATATATAGCCTCGCGCAGACCGCGGTTGTCGGCCGACTGGAGCACCGGCAGACGGCTCGGTGCATGGAGAGTGAACACCCACAGACCGTCGAGACCGCGCTTGCGGGCCTCTTCGGCAGCCTGAGCCACCGACGATTCGGGAAGTCCGGCAAGATCCGCCTTGTCATATACTGTCACCGTGAACTCGTTGGTGGCTTTGAGCAGATTGCGGTTGAACTGGATAAAGAGCTTGGCAAGCTTGTCGTTCACCTCCACAAGCTCTTTCTTCTTGTCGGCAGGAAGAGCGGCTCCCTGCTCGGCGAAACTGCGGTAGTATTTCTCCACCACTCGTTTCTGCACCGGCGTGAGCCCCATCTTGTCGCGCATGTCGTAGATGCTTTTGATACGCTGGAAGAGAGCGTCGTCGAGGTTCACCTTGTTGGAGGCTTCGTTGAGCATCGGTATGGCCTCCTCCGACATCGCGGCGAACTCGGGAGTGGAGAGCGCCTCCTCATAATGGTAGAACACCCCCTGCACACGCTCAAGAATCGGCGAGAGATTCTCGAGAGGAAGAATGGTGTTGTCGAAATCGGGAACGGCGCGGTTGCGCGTGATGTTGCGCAGGTTCTCCTCCTGCTCGGCTACACCGGCCTTGATGGCCGGAATGAAATCCGAAACCTCTATCTTGTCGAAGGGCGGGATGCCATACTTCGTGTCGTAGGGCTTCAGAAAGGGATTTTCTCTCTGCTGTGCCATGATTTGCGGACTTGCGGCGAGCAGAAGCGCTCCGGCCGCGATTGTGAATAGTTTTCTCATTAATATAAGTATTGGTTGTTATTGATTGTTCTTTCTTTATCCGAAGCCTATTGCCGCTTTCACTCTTTATCGAGATATTCGAACTCGGCCTTTATCGGATAGTGGTCGCTGCTTCTGATTCCGTTCTTGGAGACGCTCAAGGCTTTCAGCCCCCCTTTATAAAAAACCTGGTCGAGATGAAACCAGAAACCATGGCGGTTGTAGGTCACGGTAGGGCCGAATGTTGTTTCCTGAAAGGCATCGTTAAGTCCGGCATCGCGCATCAGCCTGTAGGCATAGGATTCGGGAACGTCGTTGAAGTCGCCGCTCACTATCAGCGGTCCGTTGATATCCTTAACTATCTCGGAGAGCTGACGGGCGTGCCCCGCCCTTTCGCGGAATGATTCCGAAAGCTTGCGGCGTATCGGCCCTTTCATCTCGCGCAGACCCTCGCCCGTTTTAGAGGGTGACATTATGTCGCGTACCACGCGGCGCTCGCTGTCGGTGAGCATATAGGAATTGAGATGCATATTTATCCAGTTCAGTTTCCCCCACGGCATACTGACCTCATAGAGGGCGAAACGCGACATCCCGCCGTCGGAAGGCGCGTATTGCTTCACGAGCCTTACGGGATAGCGGGATAGCACTTTCAAATCCGTATTTGGACCTCCCGCGCTATAGGGATAGCGGGCAAAGAGAGAATCGCGGAACTCTTTGAAATGCGGTATCTCGCTTCCCGACCATTCCACCACCTCTTGCAACCCGACAATATCGGCACCGGAAGAGAGCACATATTCGAAGGAGCGGTTGCCCGTCGGAGCATCCGGATGCTCCTGATCCCATCCATGCACTATATTATAGGTGAGCAAAGAGAAAACGCGCTCCGGATTCTCCGGCTTCTTCGAGCCATGCATCGGCACGGCGTTGCGCATAGGCCCCCAGGAGGCAACGATGGCGAGAAGCCCGATGGCGCCGGTGACATAACGTCCGGCGCAGAACCATGCCACGGTCACGATCAGCGAAGCTATGGCCAGATAGGGGAAAAAGAGTGTGAGGGCCGACGGGAAAGCCACCCAGTCGGGGTTGACGCGGCCGCTATAGGCGGCTGCTATAGTGAGCAGAAACAGGATGAAGGAGAGTATTCTCAGAACTATCCTGAAAGCTGGTTTGATTACTGGCAGAAACATAATTTCTTTATTTATCGCGATTCATTTATCGCGATTCATTATTTATCGCGGAGACGTGAGGAGATTGCATCAAGCTCCCGGCGCTCCGAGGCCGAGAGCGAGGCATAGCCGGAGATACGTATCTTGTCGAGCAGCTCGTCGAGGCGCGCGTGGTCGCTGAGCCGTCCGGCGGATGCCGAGGCCACAGCCGCACCGTCGCGCACCGTCTGCCGGCGACGCCGGTCACTGTTGCGCGATTTGACTCCGTCGAGATATTCCTTGATTTTAGCGTTCAATCCGAAGAATCCTTTGCGGCCATAGAGCAATCCGGCGCCGAGGCCGTAGGCCAGTCCGCCGAGATGAGCCACGGGGCCACCCGATGATCCGCCGCCGACACCAAGGAAGGTCAATATTATGCAGACAAAGGCAAACCATTTAAGTTTAACTTCGCCGAATAGCATAAGACGGATGCGATAGTCGGGCATCCTGAGCATCGAAAAGGCCATCATCGCGAGCACCGATGCCGAGGCCCCGCAAAGATAGGCTCCCTGAGGAGCAATTGCAAAGATTGATACTATCGCATATAGCACGCCTCCGGAAACACCCCCTCCGATGTAGGTCCGAAGCAGGGCGCGGTCGGATGCGCAGAAGAGCATCATCCGCCCGAACCAATAGAGCCAAAGCATATTGAAGAGGAGATGGAGCAGCGAGAAGTGCGTCACCATGTACGTAAGCAACGTCCACGGATGATGCATCAGGATTCCGAAATCGGCCGAAAGTGCGAATAGCCGCGGCAGGAGAAGCACGTCGCCATGACGCATCGATATCACCATCCCGGCAACAGAAAGGATTATACCGATGGCGATGTTAACCGCCAACAGTGCCGCAAGAGGCGCGGAGCCTCCGCAAAAACGCTTCATTTTCTCAATAAAAGCCGCCACCTCGCAGAAGTCCTTTCTTTTTCCAGTAAAACAGCAGTATCAATCCAAAGAGCATCCCGCCGAGATGTGCGAAATGAGCCACGCTGTCCATCCTTCCGCTCACTCCGAAGAAGAATTCAAGAACGGCATAGCCTATAACCATATATTTGGCTTTGATCGGCACCGGGATGAAGAAGAGATATAGCGGCATGTTCGGGAATACGAAGGCAAACCCGAGCAGAATACCATAGATCGCACCGGAAGCGCCGATAACCACCAGCCTGTTCTGGAAATCGGCTATAGCGGCCTGAAGCTCGGTGCTCCCCGCCGCCTGCCATTGGTCCACAATCTGCTTCATGTGGTCGTAAGTCACAAGGTTCTGCGCGGCAATTCCGGCGATATAGTCATGTTCCCATGTGCACGCCCATATTATTTCCTGAAGGACAGCTCCTCCGACGCCGCAAACCATATAGAAGAGCAGAAAGCGTTTTGAGCCCCATACATGTTCGAGCATACGCCCGAACATCCAGAGTGTGAACATATTGAAGAATACGTGCATGATGTTTCGGGGATCGTGCACGAACATGTACGTGAGCAGCTGCGCTGGATTGAAGAGGTCGGATTCGACATAGTGCAGACCAAGACGGGCCACTATCCCGTTCTGCCCGAACTGAGGGAACAGGAATTCCACCAGCCATATAATCAGGTTGATGATAATCAGGTTTTTGGTTACAGGCGGCCAGTTGCCGCTATTGAATGAACCGGACATTTCGTTTCTCTTTAATTTATTTATTAACGCGATTTAACCGCTCTTATTTCGGACTTACTGCTCTCCTTCCTTATATTCTCCTGTTCTCCAGTCTTAACACTCCTCTCTCCTCCCGGCGCCGAATAAGCGGCGCAGACGCGACCGGATTTCCCTGTTGAGAATCGAGAGGGGCGTTATAAAGGGGCGGAAGGGTTTCTTGTCGGTCCGGGTGAACATCCGGAGTGAGCCGGGAAGACATTTCACGGTGATCTCCTCACCCATCGGAAGAGGATCGCCGTCGATGTGCGCTATGCCGGGCGAAGTGCGGCGTATCACAGCCTTGTCGGTACGCAGGGTCTGGATAATCATGTTGTCGCGCACATAACCGGTCATGAGGTCCACGCCGAAGAAGGCCCTTGTAAGCGGCGTACCGGCATGCACTATCGTGATGTCCACAAGACCATCCCGTATCGAGGCCTGCGGGGCGATAAAAGCATTGTTGCCGTATTGCGATGCGTTGCAGGCTGCCACGATGAATGCCTTGAGCCTTACGGTATGCCCGTTGGCCTCTATCTCATACTCTTCGGGAGAATATTTGAGATATTCTGTCATCACGCTCCGCAGATAGTTCATCAGTCCGCGGCGGCGCGAGCGGGAGAATTTCTCACTGACTGCGGCGTCGAAACCGAGCCCGAACGTGCAGAAGAAGGGACGTCCGTCGGCCGCGCAGCTGTCGCAGGCTTCGATATGACGCCGCGCTATCAGATTGAGGGCTTCGCCGACATCGGTGGTAAGGCCGATGTGACGTGCCAGCCCGTTTCCCGACCCGAGGGGTATTATGCCTAAGGCCGTGCGCGTGCCGACGAGCGAACTGGCGATCTCATTCACCGTGCCGTCGCCTCCGGCGGCGATAACGCCGAGATAACCCTTTGAGGCCGCCATGGCTGCAAGCGCCGCTGCATCACCGGCTTTTTCGGTATACATCACCTCCACATCGATCCCTTCCCGCCGAAGACGGCGCATAGTCCTAACGTGCACGTCCTTGCGGGAGGCCGTACCCGATATGGGATTGATGATCAGAAGGCATTTATCACGCATTTTCCACAGTCTTTTTACTGTTATTTCCCGGCTCCTCAACCTGCGTCATTCAACGATAACCGCAAAAGAAAAGGGCCCCGGCTCGAAAGCCGAAACCCCTTTTCATAAAATAAGCAAATGTTTTATTATTTTATGGAAATGTATTTGCTTTAGAAAAAACCGGGAGAGACGGCTTTGTGATCAATTATCCGGGATAAATTATTTGCCGAGACGGGCTTTCTCACGCTCTATGTAGGCCTCGATGCCTACGCCGTTGCCGGGCTGGAATGTGGGATAATCCTTGGAGATTGTCTCGTAGCATTCAAGCGCCTTGTCGTATTTTTTCTGAGCGTCGTATATATTGGCTTTCTTGAGAAGAACACGGGGAACAATCTGAATGTTCGTGCCGGCGGTCTTCACTGCCTTGTCGTAGCAACCGAGCGCGTCATCGTATTTCTTGAGGTTCACATAGCAGTCGCCTTTGAGAACGAGGGCGTTGGCCTCGAGCACATCCTCCGAGGTGGAGAAGTCGTCGAGACATTCCACGGCTTCTTTATATTTGCCGAGGTTATAGTAGTGCTCGGCGGCGCTCAGCGATGCGAGCTCGGCGGCTGTGGTGCCGGAATATTTCTCTGCCGTTTTCTTGTATTCCGCAGCGGCAACGGAATCATTGCCGGCGGCACTGATCTCTACCTGATTGTAAGCCTCGAAAGCGCGGTTCACTTTAGGATTGCGGTAAATGAAGAAATAGCTGAGCACAAAAGCCGCCACTACGGCGAGGCCTCCGATTGCCCAGAAAATCGCTTTGCGGTTGTCGGAAATCTTCTCGCTTGCGCTTGTGAGATTCGAGTTCAGTTTCTCGATTGTCGTTTCCTCCTTGGGGTCGTTGTTGTTTGCCATTTTAATTAATTGAACCGGCCGGGCCGGATATTCTTTTTCTTTTTATTTCTTACTTCCTTTTAAGAAACGGTCAGAAAACACGTTTCAACACGCAAAGTTAATAAATATTCCCGAAAAATCCCCCTTAAGAGGAAATTTTATTCTTATTTATTTAACTTTGCAGGAGAATGCAATGCAATAAGTCTCAATATTGAATATCGACTCCGTTAACAATGAATCATCATAGAATCATAATATGGGCGATTGCCATGTTTCTGTCAGCCGCTGCGATCTCGGGCCGAACCCGTCTTCCCATTCAGGAACTCCGCGACCTCGACCGGGCTATGGCTCTCTCGGAAGAGATATCCCGAAAGGCATCCCAACGGTCAGACTCTCTCAAACGCCTTCTCTCTCTTTCCGGTTCAGAAGAGCACCGAGCTATGCTTCTGATCAATATTTCGCGCCTCTACCGGCAATCGAGAGCCGATTCATCCCTCCATTATTCCTACCGTGCAGTCCGCGAATCGGTGAATCTTGACAATGCGCAGAGGTTCCGGGCTTCGCTGGCTATGGCCGACGCCCTCGGCGCCTCGGGCTTCTTCAGTCAGGCGATACAGCTCTACGATTCTCTGCCGGCAACCGGCCTCGACAAGCCGGACCGAATCGAATATTTCAAAGCGGGCAGGCGCATTTATTCGAATCTATGCAACTATATGGACGGTCAAGGTCTTTTCTATTCACATTATGTCGACAAATATGCCGAATGCGACGACAGCCTTACCAATCTTCTGCCCGAGACCGACCCTTTCCGCAAGTTCATCGTTAGCGAGAAACTCGTGAGCCGCGGACGTTTCCGCGAAGCCGACCAAATGCTATCCGATCTGCTTAAATCTCTAAAAAAAGGAGATAACCTCTATGGAATGGCGGCTTTCCAGCTCGCCACCGTACGCCGCAGCGAGGGGGATTTTTTCGGATATGCCGCTTATCTTGCCAAGGCTGCCGAGAGCGATATACTCGGCGGCGTCAGGGAGGGCTACGCTCTGCCGGCTCTGGCGGCATGGCTCTATCAGGAATCGGAGTTCGACACCGCTTTCAAGTATATCAACTTCGCTCTCGAGGAGGCTTATCTGGGCAACGCCCGCGTCAGGATGGTGAGCATGTCGAGGTGGGTTCCGGCTATCGATGAGGCTTACCGCCATAAGATCAGCGCTTCGCAAAACGAGCTTGTGATATATGTGGTTTTCACGTCGCTGCTGCTCGTGGCGCTCGCCATACTCTCCTTCTTCCTGATCCGGCAGATCCGTAAGGGGCGCCGAAGCCGGCAGGCGCTCGCGGCCTCTTCTCGGCTCAAGGATTTCTACATAGGCAATTTCATCGGTCTCTGCTCCACTTATGCCGAAAAGTATTCTTCGCTCATACGGCTTGTGGACCGTAAGATATCTTCGGGACAGGCTTCCGAATTGCTCAAGACTCTCAAATCGGGCAAAATCGATGAAAGCGAAGATGAAGATTTCTATAAACAGATCGACTCGGTGGTGATGAGCCTCTATCCCGATTTTGTGGAACGCATGAACAATCTTCTCCGCCCGGAGGATAGAATCACAATCACCGACGGCTCGCTGACTCCCGAACTTCGCATCTATGCGTTTGTAAGGTTGGGCGTCTCTGAAAGCACCCGCATTGCCAAAATTCTCAACTACTCCGTGAACACTGTCTACGCCTATCGCAACCGCATGCGCAACCGGGCAATCGACCGCGAGAATTTCGAATCCGACGTGATGCGCATCGGCACCGAGGATGAAAATGCAGATTAAGGCATCGTTCCTTAAATCCTCTACTCCGTAAAACTGAACAGAAACTGAACAAAATCTGAACAGAAACTGAACAGTTCAGCATCTGTTCAGTATCTGTTCAGTACCTTAATCAGTACCTTCAAGCCCTATCTGCGAGTTTATATTCATACTTGTTTTATGATTTGTTAGTATTTTGATTTTCAGATATTTTAAAATATTAATATATTAATATTACTTATATTGCAGCTTATATTAGTTGCATTCGCCCGCGCGTGAGATTAATTTTGCATCGAGTCAAAAGAAAAGGCTTGGTAAAATCAAGGTAAGATTGGTTGTAAAGGTCAACGATTACCCCTCCCCACCGGACGAACCGACGGGAGCTTATCGAAAAGAGATATAACTAATAGATTCATTTGTGTTAGGTTTTTGTATTTAATTGAATATTGACAATTTTGATTCGCACATGATCAGGTGGCTTGTGAAAGCCGCCTTTTTTGTTTATCACGCCCTTTGTTTATCACGCCTATTATTGCTATATTTGCAGGTTGAACGGCGATGCAGCTCTCGCTTCGCGCCATCGGTGAACATTTGATAAAATGAACGACAATTCTCAATATCTCATACATACTTTCCCAAACGGTCTGCGCGCCGTCGTGGCGCGCTCGGCAGGCGATGTTTCCTACACGGGGGTGCTCGTAAACGCGGGCAGCCGCGATGAGGAGGAGCGCTCCCAGGGACTGGCTCACTTCGTGGAGCACACCGTCTTCAAGGGCACGCGCCACCGCCGCAGTTGCCATATCTCGAGCCGCATGGAGAGCATCGGCGGCGAACTCAACGCCTACACCACCAAGGAGGAGACAATGGTTTATACCAACGCTCCTGCGGGATACGTAGAGAGATCGCTCGAACTGCTCTCCGACCTTGTGCGCAATTCCATTTTCCCGGAGCGTGAAATCGAGAAGGAGAAGGAGGTGATCATCGAGGAGATCCTGAGCTATCGCGACAGTCCCTCGGATTCGGTATACGACGAATTCGAAGAACTCATCTACCGCGATTCGGGTCTCGCCCACAATATTCTCGGAACGCCGGAGAGCGTAAAGGCTCTCACCGGCCGCGATGCGCGTCGCTTTATCGAGACATGCTACACGCCGGGACGTCTGGCGATATATTGCGTGGATCCGGGCGACCCGGAGCGCAACCTGCGCATAATAGAGCGTTATTTCGGAGATATGGATTTCGCCGATACTCCCTCTCGGCGCACGCCCCCATCGGTCGCCGATCCTTTCAACGAGACGAGGCGGCGCGACACACATCAGGCAAATTGCATTGCGGGCACTCTCCTCTTCGGGCGGGATGACCCGCGAAGGCATGCCGTCTTCCTGCTCAACAACCTTCTCGGCGGACCATGCATGAACTCGCTGCTTAACATGGAGATGCGCGATCGGAGAGGATTGGTATATACCGTGGAGAGCAATGTGGGACTGATGAGCGATACAGGCCTTATCGAAATATATTTCGGATGCGATCCGTCGGCCGTGAAGCGTTGCATGACGATCATCGGCAATCAGATCGACCGCCTCGCGCAGTCGCCTCTGCCGGAACGGCGTTTCGCGAAGATCCGCGACCAGTATTGCGGTCAGCTCATCGTCAGCGGTGAGCATCGCGAGAGCCGCGCTATGGCGTTGGCCAAGAGTCTGATGTATTATGGCGAGATCCACGACCTCAAATACACCGAGGAGCGTATCCGCGAGGTCACAGCCGAGGAGGTGCGCCGCGCGGCCGAGTTGATTAAAAGTCGCGGCCTCTCCCTGCTCACCCTCGCTTAGCCTAAATTTATTTGACTATGAAGATAGGAAATATAGATCTTGGAGAGCGCCCGGTATCGCTGGCACCGATGGAGGATGTGACCGACCCCTCATTCCGGCTCATATGCCGCGAGATGGGCGCGGCCTCTGTATATACGGAGTTCGTCTCGGCCGAGGCGCTCATTCGCGACATTAAGTCTACCGTGCGCAAACTCGCCGTGAACGATGCCGAGCGACCCGTTGCCATCCAGATTTACGGGCGCGACCCGGAGGCTATGACCGAGGCGGCACGCATTGTGGAGCAGGCGGGGCCTGACATTCTCGACATAAATTTCGGTTGTCCGGTGAAGAAGGTGGCCGGCAAAGGTGCCGGCGCCGGTATGCTCCGCGACATTCCGAAGATGCTGCAGATCACGCGCGATGTGGTCCGCGCAGTGTCACTCCCTGTCACGGTGAAGACTCGCCTGGGCTGGGACTGCGAGAACAAGATCATCACCGATTTAGCTCCGATGCTTCAGGATTGCGGCATAAAGGCGCTTACCGTCCATGGCCGCACCCGCTCGCAGATGTATACCGGCAGCGCCGACTGGACGCTGATCGGCGCGCTTAAGAGTGACCCGCGCATGGAAATTCCCGTGATCGGTAACGGAGACATCACTTCGCCCGAGAAAGCCCGCGAGGCGTTCGATACGTATGGCGTCGACGGGATAATGGTGGGGCGCGGCGCAATCGGTGCTCCCTGGATTTTCCGTGAGATCAAGGATTATCTGGCAACCGGCAGCTATACCCCTCTGCCCGACAGCGAGAAGTTCGACGTGCTGCGGCGTCAGATCCGCGAGAGCATCGGCAATATAGATGAATACCGCGGCATTCTCCATATCCGCCGCCATCTCGCGGCCACTCCCCTCTTCAAGGGAATACCCGATTTCCGCGAAACGCGCATCCGCCTGCTGAGGGCCGACACCGAGAAGGAGGTTTTCGGACTGCTCGACTACATAGCGGAGCATTTCTTCGCCAACCGCCAATAATTCAAAACTCAAAATTATAGGAAGTTCAAAATTCAAAATTCAACATTCAAAATTATGAAGATGCGTTTTTTCGCCATAGCAATTTGCGCCTTGACAATTCTCTCCATGGCAGCGCAGGAAAAGAAAACCTATAATCTGGAGGTCGGACAGTTCGACCGTCTGGAAGTGACCGACAATGTGAATGTGGTTTACCGCTGCGTACCGGATTCATCGGGATATATTGCTTTCGAGGGTGAACCGGAATTCGCGGATGCCTTCATATTCACCAACAACAAGGGAAAGCTGAAGATACAGGTCAACACCGATGATGTCAACAATCCGCGTCTGCCGGTGCTCCGAGTTTATTCCGATTATCTTGTGGAAGTGGAAAATTCTTCGGAGTTCCTGACAACGGTCTATTGCTCTATGTCGGTGCCGACATTCTCGGCCAAGCTCGTCGGCAATGGCAAAATTGTTGCCGAAAATGTGCAGGCCGGCGAGGTTAACTCCACGATAGCCACAGGCAACGGCACAATCGTGCTCGACGGAAAAGCCGCAAAAGCAACCTATAAGATGGTCGGCACGGGTCTGATTCAGGCCGACCGACTCGAATGCGCCGATGTGAAGTGCTCGATCCTCGGCAGCGGAAATATCGGATGCTGGGCCACCCAGAAACTCGACGTGAGAGGCATCGGTTCCACAAAAATATATTATAGAGGGGAACCGAACATCAAGAAAGTGGGTGGCGGCAAACTTTTCCGAATCTCGGCTGAGGACGACAGCTCCTACTCCGACATTTCGGAACAATAATCCTCTGCGCGATATAATAACCTGACAGCCATGCCGGAACCGTCGCTGAAGCTGAAAACTGCCAGAACGCTCAAATGGAATGCGATCGACCGCGTTTCATCGCAGGTGCTCTATGCCGTGACGGGCGTGGTGCTCGCCAATATCCTCTCGGAAGATGATTTCGGTCTGGTCGGGGCGCTGTTGGCTTTTCAGGCTTTCGCTATCCTCTTTGTTGACAGCGGTTTCGGAGCGGCCCTTCTGCAACGCAAGGATACGTCGGAAAGGGATTATTCCACCGTTTTCTGGTTCAATCTCTGCGTGAGCGTGGTTGTCTATGCCATTCTCTTCTTCTGCGCGCCGCTGATAGCCGATATGTTTCAGGGCGACCGGCGTCTGATACCGCTCTCGAAAGTGATGTTCCTCACGTTTATCCTCAACGGCCTGGCCATCGTGCAGACCAACAGGCTGATGAAGCGGATGGACGTGAAACAGATAGCCATCTCCAACACCGTGGGACTCACGGCGTCGGGCGCCGTGGGCATCTGGCTGGCGGTGACGGGGGCCGGAGCGTGGGCACTGGTCTGGCAGTCGGTGACGCTGGCTTCGGTGAAGACAGCATGGCTCTGGGCCACCGGCAAGTGGTGGCCCCGCTATGGTTTCCACCTCGATTCGCTGCGCAAGATATGGCGCGTGGGCTTGAGCGTGTTCTCCTCCTCTTCGCTCAATACTCTATTTCTCTATATCTATTCCTTCATAATCGGAGGCTTCTACAATCTGGCTTCGCTCGGCCTTTACACTCAGGCCGACAAGTGGAGCAAGATGGGTAGCGCCTCGATCTCGCAGATTCTAACCTCGAGTTTCGTGCCTCTGCTGGCACGGGTGCAGGATGAACCGGAGACTTTCCGCAGATATGTCTGGAAGATCAACCGCTTCACGGCGTTCATCCTTTTCCCGGCTATGCTCGGACTCGCATTGGCGGGCACTCCCCTCTTCCATACCCTTTTCGCCGAGAAATGGGACGGCGCCATTCTGCTGTTCCAGCTCCTCACCGTAAGAGGGATTTTCGTGGTGCTCGCTTCTCTCTATAGCAACTATCTGCTGGCACTTGGCTACGCCAAACGGCTTTTCTCCATCGAGGTTGTGAAGGATCTTATGATTCTCGCGGCGATTCTTGCCACTGTCTGGTCGGGAAGTCTCCCGATTCTGGTGTGGGGGCAGCTCGGAGCGTCGGCGCTGACATACGTTGCGGCCCTTGCCATCGTTTGCCGGGCAACCGGATACAAAGCGGGAAGAATGATCGCCGATCTTCTCCCCTCGCTACTCATCACACTGATAGCTTGCGCCGTAGCGGCCATCCCCCTCATCCCGGGCATAATACCCGATTTCAATTCCATAAGACTCTCGGCCGCATTGCAGCTCTCGGGGGTATTGATCATCGGCGCCGGCGCCTATATCGGTATCTGCCGGATTGTGGGACTCCCCGAACTCAAAGAGGCATCGGCCTACCTTCTCGGCCGCTTCCGCAAGAAAACAACGCAACAAGGAGATAAATAACTACTTCATAAATCATTAGCTCTTCCCGGCTGCAAAATTCGCGGATGATATTACCCTAACGTCTCACCCTGACAATAAAAAAATTTCGATTATAAAGCGATTTTATTTTGATTTGCAATTAAAATGATATAAATTTGCCGTATATGAAACTTTTCTGAAACCAGAAAGCAATTTCAATCCACTTTAGATTTCGGAATGAATCAATAAACAAAACATCGCTTTATCTACCTTAGACTATAACTAAACCTGATAACTCTAACAACTTTCATAATAACTTTAAAATCGAATAATTTATGAAGAAATTATTACTCTCAGCAGGAATTTTGGCCATGGCTCTGTCTGCCTCGGCTCAGTCTGACAACAATGTTCTTTTCCAGGACGACTTCGAATGGCTCAAACCTTGGGTTGAGGCCGGCAACAACAAAACAGGGGATGCTCACCTGAACGCAGGTAACACTATCGGCGAAAATGGTAAAGGAGACGATAATGGAGAGCCTTATTGCCCCCAGCTGACTACTTCTAAAGCGAATGATATGACAACTCTTCAGGCCTTAGAAGCTAAAGGATATGGTTTCGTTGCCTCCGCAATCAAAGGAACAGAGCCGCGCGAAATAGGTAAGCAGATTTATCTTCAGGACTGCTACCTTAAATTCGGTCTTACCAGTCAATTTGCAGGCATTGTGCTTCCCTCTATTGATAAATTCGGCGAAGGCACAAAGGATGTAGAAATCTCGTTCGACTGGTGTACGATGAAACAGGGAAGTGGAGATTATGACAACACAGAACTCGTTATCGTATTGAAGAACGGAGAAACGGAAAAGCAGTTTAAGGTTGAACCGCTCACAATCGCAAACGGTGCCGATTTCAAGTGGTATCCCACAACTGTGAAACTTACAGACGAAACCCTTACCAAGGACACAAAAATTACAATCCGTCTCGCAGATGCCCAGTGGAACTATGACAAAAAAGCTACTTTCCGCTATTTCCTCGACAACCTGAAAGTTGCCAAGGCTGGAGGTTCCGCAGTGACAGAGATCGAGAGTGCTGATGCTGACGCTCCCGTTGAGTACTACAACCTCCAGGGCATCCGCGTTGCCAACCCCGAAAACGGCCTCTACATCGTTAAGCAGGGCAGCAAGGTTTCGAAACGCATCATCCGTTAATAACAGCCAAACGGCCCTTACGGGCTCAACAAATAAAAAAACGTACCGGGCTCCTCCGGTACGTTTTTTATTTGACTCATTTTCTCAGAAACTGTTTAAATTTGTTTTCTTCAAAATGCCAATGGCCGCGGGCGCGCGTCAGCTTGGCATCTTGCTCTCATACATGCCGCCGTCGACCATGAAGTTTAAACCACTTCACTCCGCGGTTTACAAAACTTTGGAGAAGCGAAATTCCTTTTCACCGATTTTCTTTGCATTATCCGTTGCATCGGCTTCGCACATTTGGAATAAATGATTAAATTTACAAATCTTAAAGAGCACAAGATGTAGTCCTGCGGCATCTTACCGCAAGAACCGATATCTGCAGAAAATATTAAAAGTCATGAGCGTAAATATCCGGTTTTCCCAATCCTATCATTGGCTAAATTCCTGGGTTTTGGCAAATGTGATTCAACTTGCCACTCAGGATTTTTGCGAACACTTTGTCGATTACCGAATGGATCCGGGTCGCCGTCTTTACGATCAAATGGTGATGGCGGCAAAGTGTGGCGTAGCAAATATTGCCGAGGGGTCGGCTCGTCATTCCACTTCAATCGAAACAGAGATACGTCTGCTTGATGTGGCAAGAGCAAGCTTCGATGAACTCCAAGGCGATATATTTAATTTCCTTCTGCGTAGAAAGGCAGAGGTGTGGGCAATAGGGAATCCATACAGGGAATCTATCTGGCAATTGCAGCTTGATGCTCCTAATTATTCCAACAGCTATCTGCATGATGCCGCGCTTCATATATACGCGCAGAAAAGCAAATTTAATGAATGGCTGGAAAATGATAATCCTGAGATAGTTGCTAATGCATTGCTTTTGCTGTGTTTAAGAGTAAACAAGATGCTTCAGGCTCAGATTCAAAGCCAGCTTGAAAATTTCAGGCATCAGGGAGGCTTTACGGAAAACATGACTGTAGAAAGGTTAAATGCCAGAAAATCTCAAGCTTCAGTAAGCGGAGCACCATCTTGTCCGAAATGCGGCAATCCGATGTTGAAGAGAATACAGAAGAAAGGGAGAATGCAAGGTCGCGAATTCTGGGGTTGCAGTGATTATCCGAAATGCGACGGCACTTTGCCCATCGACAGCGCTAATCCCGTTTAATCGAAAATCGAGGCAAAATTTATCAAGAATAATCATGATTAATCAGGATTTATCTGGAATTCTCAGGATCAATCATGAATAATCATGATTAATCAAGGTTACAACACTAATATCGGCTTCTCAACAGATAACGGATTTAATAAAGAAAGGGCTTGAAAGATGAAAGAGGGAAGAAGTTTTTGGAAATGGTTCATTCTTTGGTCGAGAGCGTATGCGATGGCTGAGGCGCGGGAGAAAAGAATTATGCGGGAGAATCTCGAAACATGGAACCGGGAAAATCGCGCTTTCATCGAGAAGTGCAACCGCGAAGTAGATTATTTAGTTGATCATGGAAGCCATCCTACCGCAGACGAATCAAGTACTGTCGGATTTTTTGGAAGCGATTGTGGTGATGGGAGTGATTGCGGCGACGGAGGTGCAATTTAGCGTCCTTTAGCATATCTGCTTCTTAAAATATTTTTGCGTTAACATTTAATTGTTAACGCAATGGCAAAATTAAAACCTGACTATATCAATCCGCAGGTCCAAATCAAGATGTTCCGAACTCAGTTGAGAGGCGTCACTGATCCTCTTTTCTTCATTTTCAGATTATGTAAACTTTTTGCCTGAAAAAATGATATGCACCGGAAAAATCCGCTGACCCGGAAAAATCCGCTGACCCCGTTTAACCGTCAGCTTCCGTGGGGCTTCCGCAGAGCGTGCAGGGAATAAAAAAAGAGAGCTACATTTCTGTAACTCTCTGATTTTATGTGGTGCCAACGGGAATCGAACCAGTGACACAAGGATTTTCAGTCCTTTGCTCTCTACGGCTTCCGAAAGCTCGCTATCGCTCACTTTTGGAAGCAACCAACTGAGCTATGGCACTTTATAAATCAGAAGAGTCGCGAACTCTAATCTTTTTTGATGTTCAGTTTGCTTGGTTTACACCTCGGTTTACACAAACTGTAATTGTTAATAAATGTTTAGTTCTCTCAATCCATTGTCACGGATTATATAGGATAGGTTACTGCCTATCGGAATGTATGTCGTTTTCGCGGTTGTATCGTTCTTCGTATTCGACAATGATTCGCTCAATGTCTTTTTTAAGTTCAGGAATATGGCGTACTACTAAACTCCATAGAAATGCAGGTTGCACATTGTCGTAGGCATGTATAATTCGGTTGCGTGTGTCGATAATGGCTCTTGCATTTGGAATTTCCACAGAAGGGTCAGCTTTTCTTATGCGGTTTATAGCTTCTCCCATAATCTCTGTTTTACGCTCCACAACACATTTGCGCATTATGTCCTTCTCAAACAAATCAAATCTGTTGGGAAAGTCCACAAAACAACTCTCCATATCGTTGATAGCATCCAACACATCTTGAAGGTAGGTCAGGACTTCTTCAATAGCCATAAATCATCTGTTTTGTGCGGTTGACATTGGCAATGAAGTATTTGTTACGCAAACCTCCTTCTTCTATCAAATCGACTTTCCTACCGAAAAGCCGTTCTAATGCGTCACGAAAATCGAAGTAGTTGGTGACGTAATCCCATTTCTCATGGTCGGTCGTATCGAAGTCCACAAGCAAATCCACATCGCTTTGGTCGTTGAATCTATCTGTCAGGATAGAGCCAAAGACAGCCAAAGTCTTGACCTTGTGCTTCCGGCAAAGGTCGATGATTCGTTGCATATTAAGTTCAATCAACTTCATAGACTGTTGTGTTACAAGTGCAAAGATAGCGATTCTTTCTGATATATAAACGCCCCAGCTCCGAAAATCGTTGTAAATCCATATAAGGGCATTGATATTTCAGAATCATGTACTTTTTTTGTTTTCACCTTATAAAACTTGAAAATCCTGAAAAATGTACGCTGTTCAAAATCAGCACTTGTTAACTTTGTCAACCAATGGTTTTATGATATTATGATATGCACTGTTGCCTAAATTGATGATTACAAGGTGTTCCCTTGCTCTTGTCAGTGCAGTGTATATAAGTTCATCCGATTCCCTTTTGACGGTCTGATTATCAATAATCAGAAAGACAACCCTACTTTCCCACCCTTTGAAAGAATGTATTGTTGAAATCTTGACAACTCCGCAATCCATTCTGAAATTTATTTTCTTGTTTTTACGGATTACATCATAATTTGAAGAAAACACATCATTATGGAATTGGATAAGGACATCCTTATGAGTATCGTAAAATTTCATCAATTCAGAACGGTTTAATCCAAGTGTCTTGCAAAGTTCATCTAAAGCTATATTCAGTTTGTCAGGGTATTTACAGAAGAAATGAAGCAAGGGCAATAACTGAGCCATTGAATTTTGAACCTTGCATTTTTGATTCTGTCTTGGGTAATCAGGATAAAGCCTATAAAGTCCTTTCAAAACCAACTTATATAGTTCATCGTGCCATCCGTATTGATTGTAGCGTATGTAATTCAATCTATTACGGTACATCAATTCAGGAGTTTCACACATTGTCCTCGTTTTCTCTCTTGAGAGTGTTCTGTATAGATAATCGAATTCCCTCAAAGTAGAGTTAGACTGCCCTAAAATGGTAATGTCATTAGGAGATATATTGGAGAATCGACTAATTATAATATTTCTGAGTGTGTAATATATATCGAGTTGGGATTGCGTATTTTCAAAGTAAAGATAAGATATGCTCCCAATCTTTTTAGAATCTTTGGGAATTTCCACATCATCCCCAAAAGAATCAATTGCATATTTATCTCTAAACACACTCTTCTGAAATTCCAAAGCAAAATCCTGAATCTTGGAATCGGAACGGTGGCATGTTTTGAGTTCAAATGCACCACCCCTAATGTTTGTGATAAACTCTTTATTCTCTGTCGGATTGCCGTAGATATTCTGTTTTACATCACCAAACAGAACATAATCCCCGTTCTCCACAAGAAAAAAATTGCGTACAATGTTCATCCAACTTCTTTTATAATCCTGAACCTCATCTATAAGTACAGCATCGTAACGGCGTATCTTGTCTTTATGCCGTTCAAAAAGTGATTCATTTGAATAGTATTCTGTATCAAGATAAACTGACATTGGAGTTTCTGGCTTCCTATTTTTTGTCGCAACATTCAGATGCAGATTGTTTAATTCTGCATTTATAAACTGATGATAGCTTGTGACTACAAAATCTTGCAAAACAAATTCTTGTGGAACTTGCCTTAATTTGTCCAATATAAACTGTTTTAGCGTCAGGTTATAGGTCAATATCAAGATTTTAGGGCGATGTGGCGGTTTGGATAAACGATTGTATATGCTTACGGCTCTTGCCACAAGTGTTGATGTTTTGCCTGAACCGAAAACGCCCTTTATTTTCATCTGCTGTGCGGGGCGTGTGATTATCTCAATCTGCTTCTTGTCATATTGCAATGGAATCCCTGAATTAAGAGAATTAATTGTGGGAGAAAGCAATCGTCTGAAATTTGAGTAGATTTCGTCTGTGAAATATGGGGAAGGACTACTATTGAGTATGCGCAACTTGGTTAATGCTTTTACAAGTTCTCCATTCGCAAGTGATTCTTTGCCTAAGAGAGCTATCTCATATTGTAAAAGACGCTCGTATTTGCGTATAGATTTTAGTTTGGGCTGAATGTCTGACATCAAATCCTGAGCAGAAATATTCGGAAAGTATATCAGACAATTAACGATGTTGAAATAGCGGACATCTTGAATTTTTAATTCCAACAGTCGTTCTATATGTAAGTCAAACAGATTCTCTTTGTATTTATATGCTCTGTCTAACGGCGTTTTTCGATAGTTCTCTTTTGAAGCATCAATAGCCAAGTCCCCATTCCCCGTAAGCACAAAATCTTTCGTTGTTAATGTACTTATTTCTACAATTACCGACCCGTATCCTTTTCGCAAAAGAATAATATCCGGCTTATCTTCATTTAGATAGGGATGATAATAGACCTCAAGAGAGTTGTCAAAGTTGGAAAGATGGCGCAATAGGTTCTTTTCTTCTTCCGTTGGACTGTCCTTTGAAAGAAGAATTGAATCAAGAGAGGGTAAGAACTGTGCCATTCAAGAAGCGTATAAAGGTTTCGCCTTACGATTTGCCGACCGTCAAGGCTTAACGCAAAATTAGTGAAAATCCCTGACATAGAGGGTCTGACAAGGCACAAATGTTGAGACTGCCAACGTACTTTTTATGATTCTGCCCTATAAAATGGATTATTACTGAAAAATGTACGCTACTGTTCTTGCGTTGGAATAGAATGTGGGGCAATCGGTATCAGGGTGTCAACTATGCAGAAATCATCATTGCGAATGTCGCTGAATCGTACTGTTACATAGCCTGACTGATTGGCTCTTTCAACAACATCTGCTCCTTTGTCCATGTCTGTATAGAAATGGTCGCTGTAAGTCCATATCGGTTCTATGAGATATTTCCACTTGCCATTGTCATAAGTATAAATGCAGTAGTTATCCCATGTTCCGGCATCTGTTTCTCTTCTTACTCCAAATTCATCTGTGCCGTTTCCGTCTAAATCTCCCTCTTGAATCAGCTTGACAGTACAGTGTTGCGACAGAATCAGCGTGTCAACAGTATTGTTCTTGCCGTAAATTCGCCAATTCCACAAACTGCGGTCAATGGTCGTATCAATAGGCTCTGCAATAAGTGTGTCAATTTTGTTGCCGTTGAATTTACCGATTATAGCATCTCTATATTGAGCGAATGGGTCTGAATGATATTTGCTTCTACACGCACAAGCGCAGAATGTTATCAATCCGCTTATAAAGAAAGGCAAGTGTTTCATTTTAATTTCTATAAAGACATTCTCTTCCGTTATGATATGTAGTGATAGTATCTACACGCAAAATTTGTTGTCTTGCAAGAAGCCAGCCTAAGCTGTCGTAATCCTCAATTCTATGCAAACTAATCTTCCCATTGATAGGTTTGTATATTCGTTTCTTACTATCTGAATATCCTCCATAAGAGAATGTCGATATTTCCTGAGTTGTATAATCAATTTCTGAAAGGTCATCTAAATCGGAAAACGGGGCTACTCCTCTTGTTGAATCATAAAGATAATCGTAACCAATTTTCCCATTCCAATATTGCAATCCATAAGGGACATAGGCATCACAGTATCGCTGCCCTTGTCTTGCATAATTCATAATCAACTCATTTTCTCCATCAAAATTGACATCAAGAAAGAAAAAAGGCAATGCGTTGAATTGGTTAAATTCAATAGGTTTAGACTTATTAATTTGTGGATAATTATAGTCCAATTCCACTACATCAAAATTCTCTATCTGTTTCCTATTCAGACTGTCAATTCTAAAAAACGGATTTGGCAAAGAAATGAAGCAGGTATCATTCCGTAAAAATGCGATTTCAGCACTTCCAAACAATGTAGAGTCAATATATGCGAAAGGGTGTACAGCAATTCTAACATCAAAGCCATTTATCTTATTGCGGTATTTGACAAAACAGATATTGTCTCCATTGTCAAACATCTCAAAACCATCAGGGAAATGATTATGTGAAGTTCTTAATGTGTCATTTCTCAAAATAATTGAATCCGTCTGTCCTGATTTTGAACAGCTAATCAAGTAAGCCATAACGACCGTTAGAAAGAGTGGTAAGTATTTCATCTGTCAGAATGATTTTGGAAGGTCAGAGAGTGGTTTGATAGCGTTTCTTGGATTCGTGTACTTTTTTATGATTCACCTATATAAAATAGATTTTTCAGAAAAAGGTGCGCTGTTTGTAAGGGTCAGTTAATGCGGTTTTTTGCGAGTGAATATTTCTATTTCGTTTCCGGCGGTGTTGAGGGTATCGCCATTCAGCACTACTGTTGATTTGTGAACATAGACCGCCAAAGAATTAGTAGTGAGTTTGCGGATAGTCCACCGCTCGTTTTTGGATTCAGCGGTGTAAGCTTGCGGATAGAAGCCATAAAGCACTACCGAATCCTTGTCTGCGAAATATCTGCCGGATTGCTTGTTACTGTAACCATCCTCTTTATAAAGATAGGTATAGCGTCCATTGGCTTTGAGTTCTAACGTAACATTCGGCTGTACCCATGTTCCAATCAATAAGGGGTTATTGACGGACACATTGCGATGTGTTGAGCAAGATGCCATGAGCATTGCCAGTCCTGATAATATGTAGATTGCTTTCTTCATCTGTCTTTATCTGTAATTTTGTCAAAGATGTATTCTTTTGAGCCATGCGTTCTATTTGCCATAAGCCGATAGAGAGAATCAATCAGGAACATCATCTTATAAAGTTCCGCAGTCGGACTTGATGATTCGCCATTATGGGTGTAGCTTCCTCCATTCAGCAGATGATATAATGCTCCTTTAAGCGATTCTATCTCTATCGGATTCAGATTGCACTCACCGTCTTTTGCAAGATTGTATCGGCAAGCATCAAGGTCAGCATTGAGATTATGCAGATAGTAGGTAAGGTTATCCATAGTCTGTTTAACCTGACTATGAATATTCAGAGGTTGATTTGATTGCGCTTGTTTCTGTAACTCATTTCCAAGTTGAGACAAGGTAACTCCAATCTCCTTTAATTTTATATATATGTCCTTCATATTCTAACAATAGGGGTTTTCAGGAAACTCAATAGCATTGCACGCCAACACATCTATTCCATGTGCGGTAATATCAAGAATCTTAAAATTGTCCTTGGTTAAGGAATGGGCTTGGATGTTAAGGGTCGCATAGCTTCTTGTGATATGTAAGCCGAAAGCGGTCTCTGAGAATAATTCGTATAGCTCGATTTTACCACACACTCCATTTATTTTTAATGTTATCTCTTTCAGTTGACTTTGATAGCGACAATCGTGTCGGAACTTCAAAAGAATAGAATTGGTGTTTATGAATGCAAATCCAAAGAATCTAATCGCATAGAAATCAAACTCACCTTTATTGTCTTTAGGGAGTTTGTCGTGATTGGATATAAGTTCTAATGCCTTAGGCTCAATCGTGTATCGAAATTGATTATTCTGATTTTGTACCATTAAAAAAAGATTGTGCCTAATGCCGGAAGATAGACTTGATGGGTGCAAGCTCTTTTTATTTGTTCAGGTGCGCCATATCCGATTGGGGAAGCGTATGCGGTTGTATTATTCCACATCTGACCGTCCCAATATCCGCTTACGATAGTCTGATTCTGATTTGTGCCTGAAATGCCTACTTTCAGTTTTATAGAATAGAACTGTCCCCCTTTAAGGAAAACACCGTTGACGGTCTGAGTGTTCTGTGGAGCAACAGACTGAAAAAACTTATTAGCATCCATTACTTCATATTGCGTAACACTTTGGTTATTGTTCTGATAGCCTTGCGTGGATTGTTTCTTTTTCTTAGTCGGTTGTGTCTGAACACTCTTATAAGTGGTAAAGAGGTCGTTATAATTCTGAGCACTGCCAATAAGAGAAGCACTCACGAACATTATCAATAGAATAAAGTGTTTCATTTCAGAAATCGTTTAAGTGTGAACCTTTGACATAAGTATAGATAATGTAGATTCCGGCTCCAGCCCAAGTCGTACCATTATCCATTATATAGCCAGAGATATTAGTAAAAGGTTTGATGATGATTGAGTTCCCATTACTTGTAGTCCAAGTTACTGTTTGTCCTGAAACTTTGGGCGTACCATATTTTGAGGAAATCGCTTCACAAAATTCCTGATAATCGCTTTGTACTTGTTGAGTAAGAGAATTAACGTATGCTTGTGCTTGCGAGGCTTCAACAAATCTACCGACAGCTTTAGTAAACTTCGCTTCCGACAGTATTCCATTAGTAAATTTGAAACTGCAATTATCCGCATCTAATCCTGCCAACTTGACATTGTTAGCTCTGAATGGTTTACCATTAGTGTCTCTTGCATAGTCGGCAGAGGGATAGGACTGTCTAACCTTACGCACAACCGTGTTTTCAGGTTCGCCTAACTTAATGCCCCAAAAGCCCTCTATCTGTGGCTGTGCAGTTTGTGCAAAGCTGATTAAAGCAGTCAGCAATATGTTTGTGAGGATGGGTATTCTTTTTATCATACTATACTATTGTTTCTCATCCTCCATTGAAACGGCTTGGTTACAAACGACAAAAGCGTGAGGACTGTTTCTTGCTTATCCAACTATCAGGCTTCTCGCATTGCCTTTGGGACGGATAAGCAACAGCCGCTCACGCTTAGAGGATATATAGAATCCGAGTGAACGGAAAGTATATAGCCGAAGCGTGAGCGTTGTTGCCACCCTCGTTGTCCCTTAGAATTTTGCGAGAATTCGATAGTTAACGATGAGTTTCAAAAACGCTCTTGAATAATATGTCTGACTTCCCTTTGGAAATCAAGTGCAAATTTACTAAAAAGCGTTGATATATTGGCATGGAGCAATGCGAAATTAAACGGATTATGCTCTACAACATAAGATTATAGCCGTCCCTCATCGCAGTAGGAATAGAAACTGTCGTAAGGCGTAACTATGATATGGTCGAGCAAGCGAATATCCATCAGCTCACATGCCGATTTGATTTTCTTTGTAAGGTTATCATCATGTACGCTTGGGCGTGGATTGCCTGACGGGTGATTGTGAGTAAGAATGATTGACGTAGCGTTGCTGACTAATGCGGTCTGCATAATCATCCGCACATCAACAATGGTTGAAGTCAGCCCACCCTCTGATATTGTAGTGTAACCGATTATCTTGTTTGAGTTGTTCAGGAGCAGAACTTTGAATGTCTCTCTGTAACCGATTGTTTCTTCATCGTAAACTCGCTTTATAAGGAGTTGATGAATGCCTTTTGCTCCGTTTATTGTCTCTGTAAGCGGTTGAGGTTGATATTTGAGCTGAATTTCTGAAACGATGCAATCTGTTGTCATGTCCGAAAAATTGAATGGTTTTACTCTCTATTAAAGGTGTCAGGAGAGAAAATCGGACACTCCCCACAGATTGAGGAATGTCCGATTATTCAGGAAATCAATAAGCACTTAGCCCAAGAACCAAGCGTATTTTGAATCTCCGTGCAGAGCGTTGTTGATGCCAACAGCCACTTCAGTAGCGTTGACGGCTCTTTGCAGATAGCTGTCGATGTAACTGCTCTTGTTGGCTTCCGTCAGGAGATTGTGGAAGTCGAACATCGAAATCGTGTTGTCCTTGACTCCGAAATTCGGATCGGCGTAGAAATCTCGGCAGACATTGTTAATCTGACTATCGGTGATGAGCAGTTTGGGTACGCTCCGCTGATAGCGGTTAGGCAGAGCCTGATAGAGCCTCATGCGTCTTACGATTTGGGCGAACTGGGTTTCTGTCAGGCGAGTTTGCGAAAGTGTCTGCAACAGATGAATGTCTTGTGCCGGACGGAACGTGTAGAATAAGTCAAGCACCTGCTTATAGAGGTCATGGAGCGACATCACTTCAAGCTGAATCTTTGCGCCTTGTCCTGTCAGCACCTGATTGGAGCAGACATTCATTCTCCAGCCTATAAAGACAGAGAATTTTTCGGCTCCTCTATTGGCACGGTAGAGATTCAGGTCGTTGTAGTTGCGCACACCGCCTATGCAGAGTTCAAGGCGTTGTCCGTCTATCGTTTCATGGATAGAGGGAATGGTGAACGCAAAAGCAAGTCGCTGATAGAACTGCGTCTTTTCCGATTCAAGGAGTTCAGACGCACGTTTGCCGAGTGCAGAGGGGATTCTGCCCCTTACGATGTGCGACACGCGGATTTCAGGCTTGTTGATGAGTTCTCCGCTGAACACGTTGCAGGCGGCATCATGCACGGTGTTGATGAAGTCCTGATGAGAGATGGTGAGCTCCTGATTCGCCCATGTCGGAACAACACAGTTCACTGTGAGTTCTTCGATAGAGATTGCCGATGTGTTGGCTTCAAGGAAGTTTACGGAGGGAACTGTGGTGATGTCCTCAAACTGCACATCTTCTGCTACGGTATTGAGTTCTGAGGTGGTGATGGCTGTTGTAGCCAATGCGGTTGCGGTGGTTGTTTCCATATTGGAGTAAGTGTTATTGATTGCGAGGACGATAACTATTACCGTCAAATAAGAATGGTCGGTTTTATTTTGGATAGGTTAATTCTCCGCTATGGTTTTGCGACTTACTTTTCACTTTCCTTTTGGATATGGGAGGGGGAGTTAAAAGTGGGTGAACACAGATATAGACGGCTCTCCAAAAATTTTAAGTTGTGTACTAACTTATGAGAGGGGGTATTTTTAAGATTGTCGTACTTTTTTGCTTTGAATGTCTTATTTATAGAATGACTGAAAAAGGTACGTTTTGACTTGACAGATTTTATAAAGCCAAAACAGCCGGATAGAGAACAAATTTGCAGAGGGCTATTTGTCCGTTATTATCCAATATTATTTTCTAATTTTCAGTAGTGGAAAATATGGGCGAATAGAGGTGTGCCGATTTATGAATATTCTCCAACCAAAGGATTCTGAGTTTATAGCTATGGGAAGTGCTGTTATCATGGTTGGCGGTATATTTGTTTGGAGGTCAGGAGGAAGTTGTCTATATTTGCCTATATCAAGAATGGAATCGGGAACTTTACTGTCTGACCTGATAAAATCTTGAAAATCAATATATCCGCTCATGCAAATTGAAATATAGCCGGAATCTTTACGTTCCGGTTGTATTTCTTGGTCGGTGTCTGATTTTCTTTCCGATTCCCCTTTAGAAAATATTAGAATTTTAAGATTTTAGGACTGTCTGATTTTTAGTCCTGACACACTTAATAAGATAGAAAAATCTGTTGAGAAACAGACATTAGTATTTTGAAGATGCAGGATATATTTATTCTCAAATTTTGATTTTATTATGGCAGAAATAAAAGTGCCTGAAAATGTAGAGTTCCTGACTGAGTGGAACGGATTTGAATTGCCGAAAGGCATATTGAATAAAGGAGTAACGGGATGTGGAGCTACCTCAGTAGCTATTGAAGATGAACACAAGACAATTATTTGCAGTCCACGTATCAATCTTATAAAGAATAAGGTCGGTCAGCACAAGGGATTGTTAGGGGTATATGGAGATGTGAAGAATGATGAGATTATGGCGTATTTAGAAAAGGCTGAAACGCCTAAAATTATGGTGACGTATGATTCTATGCCACGCTTGGCGAAACTGATTGATGATAAATCTGATTGGCGTATTGTGGTCGATGAATATCAGTATCTCCTTATAGATAGTGGATTCCGTTCTGATAAGGCAATAGCATTATTAGATGTCGTGAATGAATTTGACTATGTTACCTATCTGTCGGCAACTCCGATAGCGGATAAGTATATTCAGCAAATGGAACAGTTCAAAGATGTGTCTTACACTGAATTGATATGGGGAGATAGAGTTGAGAGAATATATGTTGCGCGTGAAGTTTCTGCCAAGCCAATAGATAATGCTATTAAGATTGTCAGGAATTATCAGAACGGTATATTTCCGAATGAGGGGGACGCTGTTTCTAAAGAGTGTGTGATATTCCTGAATAGCGTTACTAATATCGCTAACATTATCCATCAGACTAAAATTCCTCCTGAAGATGTCAATATTATAGTGGCGGACACAGAGGAAAACCGAAAGTTAGTAAGACAAATTGGCAAAGGGTACGACATTGGTACTATCCCATTGGAGGGAGAACCACACAAAATGTTTACGTTCTGTACTTCTACTGCATTTGCCGGATGTGATTTCTATTCAACGTGTGCTTCGACATTCGTAATAAGCGACAATAAGAAAGTCCACACTTCGATTGATATTGCAACAGAGTTAGCCCAGATTGCCGGACGGCAGAGATTGGCTTGCAATCCATTTAGAAAGACTATCGTGTTTATTTATAATGTGGATATTGGCGAAAGTAATGCTGATGTCTATAAAAGAGCCATTGAACGGAAGTTAGAAGATTCAGAAGATTATGCAAAATTGAAGAATAGCACACCTGACAACTGTAAGAAATTTGTGATTCAAGAAACGACTGAAATGCAAAATATCAAGAAGTATAGCGAAAACTATGTGCGATATGATGAGAAATCAGATAGCTTCACAGTCAACCGCTGGGCGTATCTGAATGAACTGTTTGCCTATGATGTTCAGCATCAGAATTATCAGAATAGCATTATAGTAAAGAAACAATTAGAGGAAAGTGGATTTGGAATCAAAGGTGAAGAAAAGAGGTCAGATTATAAGGAGCAACTAAAATGTATTCTTGTAAAAGAGGGATTTGCAGATAGAATGAAGCGGTATTGTGAATTGCGCCACCTTAAAGAGACCAATCCGTATTATCTTGCTGATGAAATCATGGAAAGACAATATGAAGACTTGAAACTGTATTATGATAGACTGGGTTACGATAGAATTAAGGCGTTAGGCTTTAAGGAAAAAGACCTGAAGAATGAATTGGAGCGTTCTTATCGTGAAAACGATATAAAGCGGAAGTTCAGAGAAGTATTTATAGTTGGAGAAAGAATGTCAACAGAGGAGATAAAACGCATAATGACTGAAATCTATGCGACTTATGGCATTAAAAAGAAAGGTGTAGCCACTCAATTAGAAAGAGATTACGGTATAAGACTGAAATCTGTAAAGGTTACAATGCCTGACGGATTACGCAAAGGTGGGTATGAATTTATTTGAAACGACAAAGGGCAAGCCGATGTATGTCGGTCTGCCCTTTATTCGTTTAGAATGGCTTGTTAGTTTACCATGCGAGCTTTAATGTTTTTGAACTGTTGTTTTACCAAATTCTCCATCAGATTCTCTTTTTCATTGTACATCGCCTTTCTATCATTTTCAGTAATTGCTTCAAAGAGTTCAAACGCTCTTTCTTCGTTTTTTTCATTACGGAAGTCTTGGAACTGTTCTGCAAGATAGCGTTTCGCCACATCCTTTGGAGAGAAACCTTTGCGTATGCAGAGGTCAATAAACTTGTTGCCTCTTTCTATGTTATGGGCTGGGATTATATCTTTCGCTACTTTTGCTCCCTTTGTTAGTTTACCCTGACAGAGCAGTGAAAGGTCTGTTTTGCTCATCGCTTTTGCGTTTCCGCAGAAGATGAGATTGAGAGTGCTGAGGGGAAATCCATTCGGATTATCTTCACACTTTATCAGTGCTTTATAGCGAAGAAGTAGGTCTGTCTGTTGCACGTTTGGGGCACCTCGCACATAATCAAGTGGTTTCCATTCCGCCTTAGTTACATTGATTGCTGATATATATTCTGCAACTGTCTCATCGTTTGACAATTTCACGGTGATTGCCGGAACTTGGATAGCGACAGCATCTTTTTCTCCATTATGGAGCGATGTGGCGAAGATTCTGTGCTGACCGTCAAGCACAAGGTAGTAGTGCTGAGCATTTTCAGATGTGATGATGTTGTCGTTGATGTCAACGAGGGTCAAATCCCCTTTTACGATTGCTTGCTCTGCCGGAAGAACTTGGATAAGTTCTGCCTGACGGTAGCCGTGTGCCTTGATGTCGGCACAGATTTTCTTGGCGTTGGCGAGGTTTACGTCTCGGTTGATGCCCTTTGCGAAAGCGGCGTTGCGTACTTCGTTGTTAGCTACTGCGATGATTTCTACGTTGGCGAAAGATTTTGTTGCCATGATTCTGTTGGGTCTCAGGGGATTGTTCAGCCACAACGTGTGGTCTGCGTTCCTGATTTCGGTGGCAAAATTATATCAACCCGCAGAGCTGTGTAAGCGTAGAATTTTCGGGTTTTTCTTACTCTAAAAGAGAGGAGATATTATAGGGAGGGACATATCTTTGTAATCTCTCATCAGTTTGTCAAAGGTGGCGTTGTTATCTTTTGTGCAATAGTCCGTAGGGTCGTCGCCTTTCTTATGGTTGAGTTCGCCCGTAAGCCATAAGACACATAGACCTAAATTCCTTTCGGCTTGTGTGAACGTACCTTTTTTCTGTTTTTTATGTTTTATAGGGAGGAATTGCAAAATGGTACGCACAAGAATATAATCAATCTCACGCTTTGTCGGATAAATGGTTTCAACCTGATTGCCTGATTCAAGGCGAGAATTTATAAACGATGCGATGATAGACTTGATAAACTGCTGATTGGCAAACTTGAAGTGCCTACTGCCAATCTTTATATCAAGCTCCATGCTGTCATTGGGTCGTTCATCAATCCTTGCCACAAGTCTATTTATTCTATCCTCCATTCTCTCAATAGTACCACGATAGAGCCACTTGGATAGCTCATGCCATATAAAGACAATGAAATCGAAAGTGGCTTTTGGTGACAGACCTAAGTCAGAGATAGATTCTTGCAGTATCTCAAATTCGTTAAATTCATCCTCTGACAATCCGCAGTCATCTATTCGTTGTTCTCTGTTGTCGTAATAAGATATGGCGTCTTGCGATGGACACCATTGTTCTCCGTCAAATTCAGGAAACAACAATGTATATGAGCGAATATATTTTAGCCGTTCAATAATTTCTTCATGTTTGCTTTCAGGATATTTCTTTATCCACGCATTTAGTAGATGACAAAATTTAAATTTATGCTGTTAAACATCTAATTTTCAAGTGA
>ERZ838577.89-NODE-89-length-144217-cov-10.209986_pt1 | contig 144217 bp, 94 predicted proteins | sample MGYA00519682_ERZ838577 | MGnify/ENA primary metagenome ERZ838577 (study PRJEB31850, sample SAMEA3708838) | human gut metagenome | biome: human gut; feature: human-associated habitat; material: faeces | place: China | collected 2014 ... | reverse complement strand
CCGGGGACACAAGGATTTTCAGTCCTTTGCTCTACCAACTGAGCTATGGCACCTTCTTCGTTTGCGGGTGCAAAGATAAATAGTTTTTTTAATACAGCCAAAGGATTTCTGAAAAAATAAAAGAAAATTCCCCCTGCGTCCGGTTTGTGTGAGCGCAAGAGGGAAAGTCTAAACAGGAGTTCTCGGGGGTATTCCCTTATATATATAATTTAGTCAATGTTCGGGTTGATGCTTTTCCAATCCTTAATAGCCGGAAGTACTCCCATTCCAATCACTTCGTCACGCAATTTACAGAGGTGAGCATAACTTTCTTTCAGCTTGGCTTCCTCTTCCGGAGTGCCTTTCAACTCTTTGTAGTGTACACCGTCTTTGGTGATTTCAGTTTCCATTGCCATCATGATGTGGTCGAAACCATGACTGTGTACATACGTACCTGCAGGCCAACGGAATGGTTTACCACCCATGGCGGCAGCAATCATTTCTATGGAAACGTATGCCGGGCTTTGGAAAGAAGAGCGTCCGCGAAGATTGATGATGTTAGCGCCACCTTTGGTTACCTTGCTTTGGATTTCAGCCCATTGTTCAGCAGTAAGGGCAGGTGTGCCGATGATTTCCAACAGAGGTTTACCATCTACTTTGGCAGTTGAAGCATAAACAGCCATCTGTTCTCCGTGACCGCCATACGTACGGCAATTTTCTACCTTATCAGGAGAAATGTGGAAATGCTTGGCGAGTTCACTACGCAAACGGGTACTGTCGAGAGCTGCGAGAGTAGTTACCTGTGAAGGTTTCAGACCGGAATACAACAGAGTGATCAATCCGGTTATGTCGGCGGGATTGAAGATAACTACTACATGTTTCACGTCCGGGCAGTAAGCTTTTACATTTTTACCGAACTCTTCGGCAATGGCAGCATTACCTTTCAGCAGGTCTTCACGCGTCATACCGGCTTTGCGGGCGGCACCACCTGAAGATACAATGTATTTGGCTCCGGTCAACGCTTCTTTGATGTCGGAAGTATACGTAAGGTTCAGTCCTTCGAAACCGCAGTGAAGCATTTCTTCTGCTACACCTTCCAGTCCCGGTCCATACGGATCATACAGGCAAATATTGGGTGTCAAATGCATCATAATGGCAGTCTGTGCCATGTTAGAACCAATCATTCCGGCGGCTCCTACAATCGTAAGTTTTTCGTTTGTTAGAAATTCCATAACTTTTATGTATTTAAAAGGTGAATATAATTTTTCTTATCTTTAGTTTCCCGATACAAAAATAACTGTTTTCCAAGAGATTTGTTCATAGAAAAAAGTTATGGCTTAGATTGAAAAGTTATGCCTTATGCTTAATCTTTGCTTAAAAGCGAAGATAAGCTGCATCTTAGCATTAAAAATAATCAAGCTTATTTTGTACTGCCTTCGGTTTGCATTATCTTTGCCCCAAACGAAAGAAATTATGAGCATCGAATTAGGTAAATTCAATATCTTGCAGGTAGTCAAGGAAGTGGAGTTCGGTATGTATCTGGATGGTGGTGAAGATGGAGAAATCCTGCTTCCTCTGCGTTATGTGCCCGAAGGTTGCCAGCCGGGAGACGAATTGAATGTATTTATATATCTGGATAACGAGGAACGCCTTGTAGCCACAACATTGACACCGTTGGTGCAGGTAGGTGAGTTTGCCTGTTTGGAAGTAGCATGGGTAAATGAGTATGGAGCATTCTTGAACTGGGGATTGATGAAAGACCTTTTCGTGCCTTTCCGTGAACAGAAGATGAAGATGCAGGTAGGAAAGAAATACGTTATCCATGCTCATCTGGATGATGAAAGCTACCGTATCGTAGCTTCAGCCAAAGTAGACCGCTATCTTTCTAAAGAGGCAGCGCCTTATGAAGCCGGAGATGAGGTGAATATCCTCATCTGGCAAAAAACGGATTTAGGCTTCAAGGCGATCATTGAGAATAAGTATGGTGGCTTGTTGTATGATAGCGAGATATTCCAATCCTTGCATACCGGCGATCAGGTGAAAGCTTTCATCAAGCAAGTACGTGAGGATGGTAAGATAGACTTGATACTTCAGAAGCCGGGCTTTGAAAAAGTGGATGACTTCTCGAAAACCCTGTTGCAATATATAAAGGATAATGGCGGACAGATATCTCTGAATGATAAAAGTCCGGCAGATGACATTTATGCCACTTTTGGCGTTAGCAAGAAAACTTTCAAGAAAGGTGTAGGCGACCTCTATAAGAAACATCTCATCCTTTTGAAAGAGGATGGCATCATATTGGCAAAATCCCCAAAGTCCTAAACAGATTAGGGAAATCCCTATATAAGAATAGAGAGAAACAAATGAATAGGGGATAATCTTCCCCTATTTTTGTTTCCAACAAAGAATAGACAATTCATAAACTAAGTAAAAAACGCTATCATGAAACGAATATTATTTATCCTGCTTGCCACTTTGAGTACTGCTGTTTGCAGCGCAGGCACGAATGCTATGAGTAATAGCAAAGTACGTAAGGAGACTCGTTTCCTCACAGATAAAATGGCTTACGAGCTGAACCTGAACACCGAACAATACAATGATGTATATGAAATCAATTATGACTTCATTTCCGGTGTACGCTATGTAATGGACGATGTGCTATATGGTAATGAGTGGGCACTCAACCGATATTATGACTATCTGGATGTACGTAATGACGATCTCCGCTGGGTGCTTAGTAGCCGGCAGTATGCCCGCTTTATGCAGGCGGAGTATTTTTACCGCCCCATCTATACCAGTGGAAACCGTTGGTACTTCCGTGTTTATATCACGTATACCAACCACAATCATTTCTATTTCCCTCGTCCGTATCACTACCGTACGTATGTAGGAGGGCACTATCGCACGCATCATAATAATGTGAGCTATTATCGCGGACGCTACAAACATCCATACTATAATGGTTCGTATCGAATTCGTGATACAAAATCCTATACAACACACCGCCGTTCGGATTTTGGCTCTGTAACTGTACGTCCCGGCTCTGACCGTGCGCCGTCGAGAGATGATGTGTACACTACCCGTCGCAGTAGTTCAAGTAGTAATCGCACTACCACTCCAAGCACTACCCGCAGGGAAAGTACGAACAGCGGTGCAACTACTAATACCAGCAGCAGTTCACGCAACAATAATAGTAGTTCACGTCGTACCAATAGTAGTACGCGTACCAATAGCAGTAGTGAAACGAAGAGCAATACAAGCTCTTCCCGCCGTAGCAGCAGTACTACACCGAGTATCGGACGTAAGGAAAGCAGTTCTTCTAGTGTACGGAGTTCTTCCGGAAGCAGTACACGCAGCAGCGGTTCTTCTTCAACAAGAAGCAGCAGCTCCGGTAGTTCCAGCCGTTCTTCAGGTGATCGTCGCTAAGCAAAAAACGAGCGAATTATTTGTGTATCTGCCGAATAATTCGTTCCTTTGCACCGCTTTCGCGCAATCGCTGTCAGGACCTACGAGAGAAGCCTGGTATGTTGCGTTGTAACGATCAAACAATTTAAGAATAATAACAATGGATTTAATTAAAATTGCAGAAGAAGCATTTGCTACCGGTAAACAACACCCGAGCTTCAAAGCAGGTGACACTGTTACAGTAGCATATCGTATCATCGAAGGTAACAAAGAACGTGTACAGCTGTATCGTGGTGTTGTTATCAAGATTTCCGGTCATGGAGACAAAAAGCGTTTCACTGTACGCAAAATGTCTGGTACCGTAGGTGTAGAACGTATTTTCCCAATCGAATCACCGGCTATCGACAGCATCGAAGTGAACAAGGTAGGTAAGGTTCGTCGCGCTAAATTGTACTATCTGCGTGCTCTTACCGGTAAGAAAGCAAGAATTAAAGAAAAAAGAGTTAATGGCTAATCAGCCATACTCTAATTTCGAGATAAAAAGAGGAAACTTCAATGGAGTTTCCTCTTTTTATTTGATTTAAGTAAACGATTCATGATGAAACTACTACATATTACATATTAAAAATGAAAAGGATTATCTTGTCAATGCTTTGCTTAACTGCATGCATCAGCCTTATGGCACAAAATATCAGTGGAAAACTGGTGGATGAAGCGCAGCAACCGCTTCCTTATGCTAACGTAGTGTTGCAAACCGTAGATTCTGCCTTTGTAACCGGAACTACTACTGGTGAAAAGGGTGAATTCAAACTTCAGAAAATCGTTGCCGGAGACTATCGGCTGGCGATTTCCAGCATTGGTTATCAATCGTTGTATCTTTCTCTCCAAGGCTTTGAACATACTGCTGATGTAGGTACGCTAACTTTGGCAGACGCTTCGCAAGAGTTGGGTGAAGTAACTGTTACCGCTTCCAGCAGAGTGAGTCGGGCAGATCAGAAATTGATATTTCCCAGTAAAAAACAAATTAGTGCATCAAACAATGGTGTGGACATGTTGCGCCATCTGATGTTGCCCCGGCTTCGTGTCAATAGTATGGATGGCAGTGTAGGCATGACCGATGGTAGCAGTGTACAACTCTGTATCAATGGACGAAAAGCTACAAAAGAAGAAGTCACTGCCCTGTTGCCTGAAGAGGTTATACGTGTTGAGTTTCAAGAAGATCCAGGTCTGCGCTATGGCGATGCAGGTGCGGTGATAAACTACATCGTTCGCCGTTATGAAGTGGGAGGCTCTTTCGGTTACAATGGTATGCAAAGCCTGAAGAGTGGCTTTGGCAATCATAATCTGACGGGAAAAGTAAATTTCAAACAATCGGAGATTAGCTTTTACTACGGTAACCGCCTGCAATATTTCAACGAGATATGGTTCGATAAGAATGAAACGTTCACTTTTGAAGATGGTAGTCAGTACCATCGCAGCCAGTATGCTGAGGCAAACAAAAAGAAGAACTTGCAACAATGGGGTGCTGTAACCTATAATCTGCAAGAGACTGACAAGTATATGCTGAACGCTACCGTGGGCTTTTCTCACTATAATGATCCTGATTTACGAATGAAAGGCAAACTGTATACCGAAGAATTTCCCAATTCCGTAACCGATCGTGAAGAGTGGAATCATGACCGCAACCTCAGTCCTTATCTAGATCTTTATTTTCAGAAAAACCTGAAGCATAAGCAATTCCTGGCTCTCAATGTCGTAGGTACATATATTAATACCAAGAATCGTAGCAGCTATACCGAATTGTTGTCCGGAGAGCCGGTAGTAGATTACTATTCGGGGATACGCGGTAAAAAATATTCGTTGATCGGTGAAGGTATCTATGAGAAAGCTTTTAAAGATGGAGGAAAATTGAGTGCAGGCGTACGTCATACTCAGGGATATACGGATAATGATTATAATGGTACGCTGCAATACAGTTCGCAGATGAAACAGGCTGATACTTATGCTTACGCACAGTATAATGGTAAATGGGGTAAACTGGGTTATCGTCTCGGAATGGGTGTCACCCGCTCATGGTTTCAGCAGATAGGGCAGGAAGATTATGAAACCTATTCTTTGAACCCGCGTCTGAACCTGACGTATGCCTTCAACGATCAGTGGAGCATCTCACTGAATGGAAATGTCAATACAATGAATCCTTCGCTCTCGCAGTTAAGTGCTGTAGAGCAGCTGACCGATTCTTTGCAGTCGGAACGTGGTAACCCGAACCTGAAACCTTATTCTTATTACCGTTCTACTTTTCGTTTGAATTACAGTAAGGGCAAATGGGATATTGGATTGCGCAACCAGTATAACTACCGTGATAAGGCCATCATGCCTCATATTTATCGTGAGGATGATAGATTTGTCCATAGTTACGCTAATCATTCCAGTTTCCAGGACTGGACTGTCGGTCTGGATGGACGTGTAGGTATGCTTTGGAATGTGTTGCAACTGAGTGGAAGCATCGAAAGTCGTAAATATTGGAGTAACGGTATTGATTTTCGCCATACACAGCACAGCATCGGTTGGGATGTAGCTGCTACCTTTATGTATAAAAACTTCACAGCTTCTGTTGAATTCCAGCACAATAGTGATTATTTCTTTGGTGAAGTTTTGGCTACCGGTGAAGAGGCACATGCAATTGACCTTCAATATCGTTGGAAACGGTTGAATGTCGGACTGCGTATGTTCAATCCTTTCCAGAAGGATTACAAACGCAATGAGGAGGACTGGAACAAATATGCAGGATACAGCTATCAGTATCACATCGATGATGTTGCCCGCATGATTTGTGTTACGCTGTCATGGAACATCAACTTCGGACGCGACTATAAGAGTAACAATAAAAAAATGCAGAATAGCGATACTGACGCGGGAGTCTTGTAAGCTGTAAAAACTATCAACAGGAAGTTAATACCTTGTCGGCAAGGAGTTAACTTTTTGTTGACAGGATATTGGCTCTTAGTGTGCAGGGAATTAAGGCAGCGGAGCCTGGGGTGAAATATCGGTCTATTGTGGTGGCTTGAACTTCCGTGTCCGAATGTCCTTGGGGGGAGCGTATGATGAATTTTGTTTTATCTGAATCTGAGTCCCTTTTTTCTTGATGGAGGTAGGCTTTTTATAGTTTTTAGGAATTGGTTCTGTTAGTATTTCTATCTCATTTTCCGGTGTGTCAATTACAGAAACCGACAGTCGAATGCTATTGGCTATAGTATTTCCATCGGCACTGCAAAAACAAGGTTTTATAGCTTTCAGGAAGCTGAATGCCGTGGCGAATTTGCCACGTTGTTCCTGTTGCTTCGGTGTACGCGGATTGCTGACTTTGGCAGCCCGTGCGCGTATATAGTAGTTTGATTTCCAGCGGAACCCTACTATCGGTCCCACTTTACCGGAGAAACCTCCGAGAATGCCTTGGTTGATAATTCCCATGATATCGTGTTTTTAATTATTTGTTTCTGTCACTGCGCAAATATATGGAAAATAAATCTCTTCAAGCCGCTTCCTGTGATTTTTGCGTTCATTTGCGTCATTTTGCGTAGTTAACTCTTTGATCTTCTTCATTGTATTATGATCTGTCTTCGTTACACCCGGAATGCACTTGCTCCGTATCAAGGCCGTACTTTCTTCGGTCAGAGGTACCTGTGAGTGGAGAATGTACGGAGCAAGTATCTGCTACATTTGGGCAGGCGCTGGAATTGCAAAAGCGCGATACGGTTTTGGTATTTTAGGAGCGTACGTCAGTTGCTCATTCAAAATATATTTTTGAAATAAAAAATCCCCCTTCCCCGTTTTACCGGTAAAAGGAGGATTTCACTTAAAATTATGATGGACTTTTTATTTCAAGTCTCTCAGTTCCCAGCCCAGTGCACTGGCACCTAAAACAGCTGCATCAGAGTCCTTCAACTCAGACATCAACAATTTGGCTTTACCTTTATAGATGTTCAGCACATTGTCATCGATAGCTTTCTGGATGGGTTTGAAGATATAATCTCCGGATTTGGCCAATCCGCCAAACAGGATAATAGCTTCGGGGCTTGAGAAAGCGATAGCATCAGCAATAGCTTCACCCAGAATGTTGCCTGTGAAGTCGAAAATATCTTGTGCCAGTTTGTCACCTTGAACCGCTGCATCGTATACGTCCTTTGAAGTGATATTCTCAGCAGGGATAGAGCGAAGCAAACTTGGTTCGGTACGTGCAGTCAGGAATTCGCGGGCTGTACGTGCTACACCGGTAGCCGAGCAGTAAGTTTCCAGACAGCCGTGACGTCCGCATCCGCAAAGACGACCATTTTCGCGGCGTATGATAACGTGACCTAATTCTCCGGCAAAACCGTCGTGGCCATAAACCATCTGACCGTTGATAACGATACCGCTACCTACACCTGTACCCAGAGTAATCATGATAAAATCTTTCATACCACGTGCAGCACCATAAGTCATTTCACCGATAGCTGCGGCGTTAGCGTCGTTAGTCAATGCAGTAGGTATACCCAAGCGCTCCTCGAACATAGCTGCCAAAGGTATTACACCTTTCCACGGCAAGTTGGGGGCAAATTCGATAGTACCGCTGTAGTAGTTACCATTGGGAGCACCGATACCGATACCTTTGATTTTATCTACACCGCCATTAGCGATAATCAAAGGCAACAGATTCTTGCAGACTGCATCTACATAATCATCTGCTTGATCGTGAGCGCCGGTTTTGATGGAACCGCTTGCAATAATAGTTCCGCGTGCATCCACAATACCAAAGACGGTGTTTGTTCCGCCTATGTCAATACCTACTACGTAGGGTTTTTCCATGCTTGAATTCATGATATTAATGTTTTGTTTAAAGGGTTAGTTAATTAGTATTATGGTTACAAATTACACAAAGAAAAACGACACTTCAAAATCTTTTTGAAAAAAAGTTCACCCTCTTTGCAACTTTTCGTAACATAGCTGCGTCTAATAGTGAAAATTAATAAGAAAACAGACTAAAACAGAGGTATACGTGATACAACTGAAAGACATTAACAAGACCTACAACAACGGAGCACCCTTGCATGTGCTCAAAGGCATCAACCTCGATATCAAGCGGGGTGAGTTTGTTTCCATCATGGGAGCTTCGGGTTCCGGTAAATCCACCTTACTTAATATATTGGGTATTTTGGATAACTATGATACCGGTGAGTATTATCTGAATGGTACACTGATCAAAAACCTCAGTGAGACTAAAGCGGCTGAATACCGGAACCGTATGATCGGGTTCATCTTTCAGTCGTTTAACTTGATTTCCTTTAAAAATGCAGTAGAGAATGTGGCGCTTCCGCTTTTCTATCAGGGAGTAAGTCGCCGCAAGCGCAACGCCATGGCACTGGAATATCTGGATCGCTTGGGATTGAAGGATTGGGCGCACCACATGCCGAATGAAATGTCCGGTGGACAGAAACAGCGTGTTGCTATCGCTCGTGCCCTTATCACTCAGCCTCAGATTATCCTGGCCGATGAACCTACCGGTGCTCTTGATAGTAAGACTTCCGTGGAAGTAATGCAGATTCTTAAAGATTTGCACAGTACGGGGATGACTATCATAGTGGTTACCCACGAAAGTGGTGTAGCCAATCAGACAGATAAGATAATCCATATCAAGGATGGTATTATCGGCAGCATCGAAGAGAATCGTGATCATGATGCTTCTCCATTCGGAAAAGACGGATTTATGAAATAAAAGAATGTACAATGTACAATTTACAACGTACAATTGAAGCTTCGCCAACATTCCGGAAGGCAAATTGTAAATTGTAAATTGTCAAATAGTAAATGAATATATGTTTGATATTTGGCAAGAAATATACGGAACCATTAAGCGGAATAAGTTGCGTACGTTCCTTACAGGGTTTGCCGTGGCATGGGGCATCTTTATGCTTATCGTGTTGTTGGGTGCCGGAAATGGTATCATCCACGCCTTCGAGCAATCGTCCTCAGAACGTGCATTGAACTCTATCCGCATTTTTCCGGGATGGACTTCCAAGCCTTATGCAGGATTGAAGGAGGGACGTCGTGTCCGTTTGGAGAATAATGACCTGGAGGCTACTGAAAAGTATTTTCCGGATTATGTAATCAGTGCCGGTGCTACCGTGCGGCAGAGCAATGTAAACGTCAGTTTTGGGCAGGAGTATGTGAATATCTCCCTGATGGGAGTACACCCCAACTATACGGAGGTAGAGACGGTGAAAACTGCTGACGGGCGTTTTGTTAATCAGAATGATTTGAAAGAACGCCGCAAGGTGATCGTTATACATAAAAAGACTGCCGATATCCTATTTGGCAAAACTCATACCGAACCTATCGGGCAGTTTGTCAATGCAAGTGGAGTAGCATATCAGGTGGTAGGTATTTATAATGACCAGGGAGACCGCGAAGCCAGTGAGGCCTATATTCCTTTTTCTACTTTGCAGACTATCTATAATAAAGGCGAACAGCTGAATAATATTATCTTCACTACTAAAAATCTGGAAACAATAGAAAGTAACGAGATCTTTGAGGACAATTATCGCAGGGTAATTGGTGCCAGTCGTCGTTTTGATCCTCAGGACAACAGTGCCATCTGGATATGGAACCGCTTTACTGATTATATGCGGACACAAAACGCCATGGGGATGCTTCGTACAGCTATCTGGGTGATTGGTATTTTCACCTTGCTGAGTGGAATTGTAGGTGTTTCAAACATCATGTTGATTACGGTGAAAGAGCGTACGCGTGAATTCGGTATCCGTAAGGCTCTTGGGGCGAAACCATTATCTATCCTTTGGCTGATTATTGTGGAGAGCGTTGCTATCACTACTTTGTTCGGGTATATAGGGATGGTGGCCGGCATTGCCGTTACGGAATGGATGAACTCGGCTTTCGGTAATCAGACTATGGATGCGGGTATGTTCCAGCAAACCATGTTCTCGAATCCGACTGTAGATTTGAGTGTCGCCATTCAGGCTACGCTGACCTTGATTATAGCGGGAACGCTGGCCGGTTTCTTCCCGGCAAAGAAGGCTGTAAGCATCAGTCCGATAGAAGCATTGAGAGCGGATTAGTGGCTATAGTATGAATCATTTATCACTAATCACTAAACATTAATCACTATTAACATGAGAATAGATATAGACTCTTGTGAGGAAATCCTCATCACGATTACAAGAAACAAGACGCGAAGCTTGCTGACGGCATTCGGTGTATTCTGGGGTATCTTCATGCTGGTGGCGCTTATCGGTGGCGGGCAGGGGATGCAGCAGGCTATGAGCTCCCAGTTCGAAGGCTTTGCCACGAATTCGGCTTTCCTGGTTTCGCAGAAGACGGGAGAGGCGTATAAAGGTTTCCGGAAAGGACGTTGGTGGAATCTGGAACTCTCTGATATTGAGCGTCTGCGCAATGGGGTGGCGGAAATTGATATCATTACTCCTTCTATCGCCTATTGGGGAAGAACGGCAGTGCATGGAGATAAGAAATATGAATGTAGCGTAAAGGGATTGTATCCCGAATATGAGCATATAGAGCACCAGGAGATGGCGTATGGACGCTTCATCAACGATGTGGATATTAAGGAAGCACGTAAAGTCTGCACAATAGGTAAACGTGTGTATGAAAGTTTGTTTCACCCGGGAGAAGACCCTTGTGGAAAGTATATCCGGGTAGACGGTATTTACTATCAGGTGGTGGGTATGTGCTCGTCCGAGGGCAACATGAATATTCAGGGACAGGCTTCGGAAGCAATAACATTGCCTTACACAACCATGAAACAAGCCTATAATCTGGGCAACCGGATACATGTGGCATGTTTCACCGTGAAGCCCGGTGTCAAAGTGACGGATATTCAGGATAAGGTGGAGCACATAGTAAAGGCGGCTCATTACATCTCTCCGGATGATAAGCAGGCAGTGATGATGCTGAATGCGGAGGCCATGTTCTCTATGGTGGATAATCTGATGACGGGAGTCCGAATATTGATCTGGATGGTAGGTTTGGGTACCTTGTTTGCCGGAGCTATTGGCGTATCGAACATTATGATGGTGACAGTGCGTGAGCGTACCACGGAAATTGGCATTCGCCGCGCCATCGGAGCACGTCCGAGGGATATCTTGCAGCAGATTCTTTCTGAAAGTATGGTGTTGACTACTATTGCGGGTATGGCAGGTATCTCTTTTGCTGTATTGGTATTGCAGGTATTGGAGGCTGCCGCCAATGATCCGGGGCATATCACTACTCATTATCAGGTTTCATTTGGCCTGGCTATCGGTACCTGTGCGCTGTTGATTGCTTTAGGAGTGCTTGCAGGTTTGGCTCCGGCCTATCGTGCCATGGCAATTAAACCTATTGAGGCTATCAGGGATGAATGATAAGAGGAGCGATAACTCCTTAATTTCCTAATATAAAAATAAAGAAACAATAATATAATAATAGTATGAAAAAGTATCTGAAAATCGCGTTATTGGTAGTTGTAGCTGCCATTTTCATCTTCACGTTTGTATTCCTTTACCAGAAGTCTAAACCCAAGATTACGGTGTATGATACAGTAACTCCGACAGTGGCGGACCTGGAAAAAACGACTGTGGCAACCGGAAAGGTAGAACCAAGGGACGAGATTCTCATTAAACCCCAGATATCGGGTATCATTGACGAGTTGTATAAAGAAGCGGGACAGACTATACGCAAGGGAGAAGTGATTGCTAAGGTGAAAGTGATTCCCGAACTAGGTACGTTGAACTCTGCCGAGAGTCGTGTGCGTCTGGCGGAACTTAATGCGAAACAGGGCGAAACGGACTTTGCCCGCATAGAGAAGTTGTTTGAAGACAAGCTGATCAGTCGTGAAGAATATGAAAAAGCCGAGGTAAGTGTAAAGCAGGTGCGTGAAGAGTTGCAGACTGCTAAGGATAATTTGGAAATTGTGAAGGAAGGTATTACAAAGAGCAGTGCTTCTTTCTCAAGTACGTTGATCCGTTCCACAATTGATGGTTTGATACTGGATGTACCGGTAAAAGCCGGTAACTCGGTGATCATGAGTAACACGTTCAATGATGGTACGACAATCGCTACGGTTGCCAATATGAATGATTTGATTTTCAGAGGTAAAATTGATGAAACGGAAGTCGGTCGTGTTCATGAAGGTATGCCTGTGAAGTTGACAATTGGTGCTTTGCAGAATCTTTCATTTGACGCTATACTGGAATATATCTCTCCGAAGGGGGTAGAAGAAAACGGTGCCAATCAATTTGAGATAAAGGCAGCTATACAGGTGCCCGATACGGTGATGATTCGTTCGGGGTATTCTGCTAATGCGGAAATTGTACTGGAACGTGCACAAAAGGCGCTTACTTTACCTGAAAGTACTATTGAGTTCAGTGGAGACAGCACATTTGTATATGTGATGACGGATAGTGTGCCTGCCCAGAAGTTCGAGCGTAAAGAGGTGAAAGTGGGTATGAGTGACGGTATCAAGATTGTTATCAAAGACGGTGTGGACGGCAAAGCCAAAGTGCGCGGTGCAGAGAAGAAGGATAAATAAATGCCGGTGAAGTAACCTTGTATAATTCAATAATAATAGATTATGAAGAAGAACTTAATAATAGGATGCATGGCTGTCTTTGCTGTCTCGGTGCAGGCACAGGAGGGCTGGACATTGCGCCAATGCATCGACTACGCTATAGAACATAATATCAGTATCCGTCAGAGTGCTAATACAGTGGAACAAAGTGCCGTGAGTGTGAATACTGCCAAATGGGCGCGACTCCCGAACCTGAACGGTAGTGCAGGGCAAAGTTGGAACTGGGGACGTACGCAGACGGCCGTAAAAGATAAAGATACAGGTGATTATTCTACTGTTTATGTGAATACGAGCAGCAATAGTACCGATATGTCCTTATCGACTAATATACCTATATTTACAGGTTTGGAGATTCCAAACCAATATGCATTGGCTAAATTGAATCTTAAAGCGGCTATGGCCGACTTGGAGAAGGCGAAAGAAGATATTTCCATTAATATAGCTTCTGCTTATTTACAGGTACTGTTTAATCAGGAGTTGCATACGGTTGCTCTTGGGCAAGTGAAACTGAGTAAAGAGCAGTTTGCTCGCATTTCCCGCCTTGCAGAGTTGGGCAAAGCGTCTCCCGCGGAAGTTGCTGAGGCCAAGGCTCGTGTGGCTCAGGATGAGATGAGTGCTGTGCAGGCTGATAACAACTACCAACTTGCTCTATTGGATCTTAGTCAGCTTATAGAACTGGAAACTCCGGAAGGATTTACATTATCAGCTCCGGCTGTAACGCTGGATTTGATTCCTCTGACTCCTCCGGATGAGGTTTATCAAACGGCGTTAACGAATAAGGCTTCTGTAAAGGCAGCGCAATATCGTTTGGCGGGTGCCAAGCATAGCATTCGTATTGCCCAGAGCGATTTCTATCCGCAATTGAGCCTTGGTGGTAGTCTTGGGACAAGATATTATTCTACTATTGACCGTAATTTCAGTCAGCAGTTGCGGGATAATTTCAGTAAGTATGTAGGATTTAGTCTGAGTATTCCTCTCTTTAATCGCTTTACTACTCGTAACCGTGTGCGCACAGCACGATTACAGCAAGAGAACTACTCCTTGCAATTGGACAACACCAAGAAAGTGCTTTATAAAGAAATTCAGCAAGCCTGGTACACTGCACTGGCTTCCGAAAGCAAGTATACCAGTAGTAGTACGGCAGCCAATGCCAGTATGGAATCTTTCAAGCTGATGAGTGAGAAGTATGATAATGGCAAAGCTAATGCCGTAGAGTATAATGAAGCGAAACAGAATTTGATGAAAGCCCAGTCTGATGAGTTGCAGGCCAAATATGAATATCTGTTCCGTACAAAGATATTGGACTTCTATAAAGGAATACCGATTGAATAACTTTTTTAGTGTCTTTCTCTTGAAAATCCTTCTTTGGCTGCGAGGCTGGGGGAGGATTTTCTGTATATTTGCCACATGACTCCTTTTATCAGTATAATTATTCCTTTTTATGGTACAGCAGACCCGGTATTGCTGCAACGCTGTATTACTTCTATCCGTGAACAGGGAATGGAAGAGGGGAGTTATGAAATCATTGTAGCAGACGATGAGAGTCAGACTACGGGGGGAGCACGTAATCGTGGAATGCAACAAGCGCATGGTGAATATCTTTTTTTTGTAGATGCTGATGATATTTTAGTACCGAATACACTTCGTTCTTGTTTACCTTTGTTGAAACTATACTCTCCTGATATTCTGAGGTTTGGTTTTAAGGAGTTTACCAGTGCCTCTTCGTTGGAGAAGCAGAATCCGACCAATCAACTGCCGTCTTATGTAGAATACTCATCCGGTGCCCACTTCATGGCATTGAATAATTTTACGGGAGTTGTTTGGGCGCATTTCTTCCGTCGAAGTTTATTGGAGACGTCTTCTCTTTATTTTAGTAAGACGAGCCTTTTTGAAGATGAAGAGTTTGTTGCCAAAGCTTACTTCTTCGCCCGAAAAATGTTGGTGACTTCTTATAATGTGTATGGTTATTACTGTTCATCTTCTTCTTTAACGAGAATGATTGCTGAAGATGAATGCCGGAGGAGGGTATCTGATTTTAAAGAAATGCTTTTTCGGTTGAAAGCGTTTAGTCAGGCTTGTCAGTCTGACGCCTCTGTCGAGCGTTTGGAGGCATTGAATAGACGAATCCATTTTCTTGTTATCGACTATATCCGTCAGATGTGGCGGAATAAATGTAGTATAAATGAGATGAACCGGCAATTAGCTATCCTGAAACAAGCGGGATTAGTACCTTTGCCCTATAAAAAGTATTCTTGGAAGTATCGTTTGGTTTGTCCTGCCATTAATGTTTATATTCGTTTTGTTATATGAAGATATTGTTACTTGGAGAGTTTAGCGGGCTGCATTGGAATCTTGCGGAAGGGCTTCGGGCATTGGGGCACGATGTCTGTGTTGCTTCCGATGGTTGTGGTTGGAGGAACTATCCGCGTGATATAGCTCTTGACCGGCCGACGGATAGTTTGCGTGATGGTATCTGTTGCCTTCTCCGTATATTGCGTCATTTGCCGGGTTTTCGGGGATATGATGTTGTGCAGATTATCAGTCCTTATTTTTTGCGTTTACGCAGTGAACGTACTTTGCCTGTTTACCGTTATTTGCAGCGGCACAATGGCAAGGTCTTTTTGGGAGCTTTCGGGACCGACTATTATTATATTCGTGCTTGTATGGAAACAAGCACTTTTCACTATTCGGATTTTAAGATCGGAGACCGGTATCGTGATACGGCTTTTAATCAGATTACTCTCCAGGATTGGTATTATGGGGGGGCAGCTCGTGCCACTCGGGCTATAGCCGAAACCTGTAATGGCATTATCGCCTGTTTGTGGGAGTATTACGCTTCCTATCAACCTTACTTTTCAGATAAGACAGCTTTCATTCCTTTACCTATCGATTTGCGTGAGGTAACATCCCGCGTTCGCGGTGTGCCGGAGAAACTGAATTTCTTCATCGGTATTCAGTCTGCCCGTAGTAATTTGAAGGGGACTGATGTTATGCTGCCCGTTTTGCAAGAAGTGCAGCGCAAGTATTCTGAGCTTTGCCGCATCACTGAAGTGCATGATGTGCCTTATGCCCGCTATCAGCAGTTGATGGATGATGCTGATGTCCAGTTAGATCAGTTGTATTCGTATACCCCTTCCATGAATTCACTATTGGCTATGGCAAAAGGAGTAACGGTAGTGGGAGGCGGTGAGCCGGAGAACTATGAGATATTGAATGAAACAGAATTTCGTCCCATTATCAATGTCCTGCCCGACGAGCAAGATATTTATCAAAAGCTGGAAGATATAGTGCTTCATAAAGAGCGTATTCCGGAATTATCGGCGCAAAGTATTGAATATGTAGCCAAGTATCACGATCATGTGAAGGTGGCCCGCCAATATCTGGACTTCTGGGAAAAACATTAATCATTTCTTCTTGTATTTTGCTCTTGCAATAACTAAGTATTGTAAGGGCTAAATTTTATTAGGCAAAGTAATCATTTTCCCTTTGCCAAGGTAACTCGTATTATGTCTTCTAAGTACTTATAGATGCCCGATGTAACGTGAGTGAAAGATTATGAAACATACATCGGTAAAGATGTAATATCAGCGAAAGAATGTGTAAAATGATTATAGGTATCTCTTGGATTCGATACTGTATATTTGCTGTCGGTAAATTTTGCCTTTTCAAAAACAATAATAAAAAAGGATATAACTATGCGAAAACATTTTTGTCTTTTTCTGTTGGCATCTATTTTCTACAGTTATGCGACTCTTGCGCAAAACGCTTCTGCCAAAAATCCGGTGGTTCATGCCGATGTACCCGATATGTCAATGATCCGGGTGGGAGATACTTATTACATGAGTAGTACCACCATGCACATGGCTCCGGGAGTACCCATTATGAAATCTAAAGATCTAGTGAACTGGGAGTTGGTGAGTTACTGTTACGATATACTGGCCGATGTGGATGCACTGAACTTGAACAATGGTAAGAATGCTTATGGCAGTGGTACATGGGCAAGCTGCATTCGCTATCATAATAATATGTATTATGTGACAACATTTGCCGGCACCACCGGGAAGACCTATATATATACTACGAAAGATATAGAGAAAGGTCCTTGGAAAGCAATATCCTTTAATCCTTCTTATCATGATCATTCTGTTTTCTTTGACGATGACGATCGTATTTATATCATCTGGGGAGGTGGTAAACTGCATATAGCGGAACTGAAGCCCGATTTATCCGGGATAAAAGAAGGTACCGAACGTGTCTTTATAGAGAATGCCAGTGCTCCGTCAGGAGATAATGTCGGATTACCTGCCGAGGGTTCACAGTTATTTAAAGTAAATGGGAAGTATTATTTATTCAATATTACTTGGCCGAAAGGAGGAATGCGTACAGTGGTTATTCACCGCGCTGATAATATAAATGGTCCTTGGGAAGGTAGAGTAGCTTTGCAGGATAAAGGTGTTGCCCAAGGTGGCTTGATAGATACGCCTGATGGCAGATGGTTTGCTTATCTTTTCCGTGATAATGGTTCTGTAGGCCGTATCCCTTACCTTGTTCCGGTGAAATGGGAAGATGGATGGCCAGTTCTCGGAATAAATGGAAAGGTTCCGGAAACATTGGATCTGCCGGCAAGTAAAGGCTTGATACCGGGTATTGTTGCCTCGGATGAGTTTACACGCAAAAAGAAAGATGCGGCTTTGCCGTTGGTTTGGCAGTGGAATCACAATCCGGATAATTCTCTCTGGTCAGTTAGTGAACGGAAGGGATATCTGCGACTCAAAACCGGACGGATAGATACTGATTTCCTGTCTGCAAGAAACACGTTGACCCAGCGGACGATTGGTCCGGTATGTTCAGGAACTACTTCTATGGATGTGTCTGATATGAAAGAAGGTGATTTTGCAGGGCTTGCACTTCTTCAGAAAAAATATGGATGGATTGGTGTGAAATATGAAAACGGGGTAAAGAAGATTGTAATGGTAAGTGCGCAGACTGACAGACCGGAAGAGGTGGAAAGTCTGCCACTGAACCAAAATACAGTATTTCTGAAAGCCGAATGTGACTTTACAGATAAGAAAGATATAGCGGATTTCTACTATAGCCTGGATGGTAAGAAGTGGACAAAAATAGGAAGCCAGCTCAAGATGGCTTATACTCTCCCGCATTTTATGGGATACCGTTTCGGACTATTCAATTATGCTACCAAGACTCCCGGAGGGTATGTGGACTTTGATTATTTCCGTATAAGTGACAGTAAATGAGATAACGAGTAATTATAAATCATAATTGATATTAGACATGAAAAAGGTGAAATCGACGCTTTCCGTGGGTAAGCGCATCATTTTGTTGTCACTTTGTATGACAATGTTTTCAGTGGCAGGTTTTAGCCAAGGGGCTAAAGGTAAAAAGGTGAAGGGTGCTCCGGTATTCTTGCAGGTGGTTTATCAGGGGAATGATCAGGTGTACAACGAGAATCCGTTGCAGGCCGGTGAGTTTTATAATCCCATTTTGCAAGGTTGTTACCCCGATCCGTCCATAACCCGCAAAGGGGATGACTACTTCCTGGTGTGTTCATCGTTCGCCATGTTCCCCGGTGTGCCTATCTTCCATTCAAAGGATTTAGTGAATTGGACGCAGATAGGCCATGTACTGGACCGTACCTCACAGCTGAAAGTACATGATACAGGTATCAGTGCCGGCGTGTATGCTCCGGCCATCAAGTATAACCCCAATAATGATACTTTCTATATGATCACCACCCAGTTTGCGGGGGGATTCGGGAATATCATTGTAAAGTCGAAAGATCCTTTCAAAGGATGGAGTGATCCTATCAAGTTGAATTTTGACGGTATCGACCCCTCTATCTTCTTTGATGATAACGGCAAGGCGTATGTGGTTCATAATGACGGACCGAAGCGTGGTGAAGAACTCTATAACGGACACCGTGTGATTAAAATCTGGGAGTATGATGTGGAAAACGATCAGGTGATTCCCGGTTCGGATCAGGTTATTGTGAATGGTGGTGTGGATTTGTCCAAGAAACCTATCTGGATTGAAGCTCCGCATATCTATAAGAAGAATGGACGCTACTATCTGATGTGTGCCGAAGGCGGTACCGGAGATTGGCATAGTGAAGTAATCTTTGTGAGTGACAGCCCGAAAGGTCCCTTTATTCCGGCTCCCAATAATCCTATCCTGAGCCAGAGATACCTGAATCAGAACCGGAAGAATATGGTGGATTGGGCCGGACATGCCGATTTAGTGGAAGGTCCTGACGGCAAATATTATGGTGTGTTCCTGGCTATCCGTCCGAATGAGAAGGGCAGAGTGAACATTGGCCGTGAAACGTTTATCCTGCCGGTTGACTGGTCGGGAGAATTCCCTGTCTTTGAAAACGGATTGATTCCGATGGAGCCAAAGTTGAAAACACCTAAAGGAGTGGAGAATAAAGCCGGAAAAGACGGTTACTTCCCCAATGGCAATTTTACGTTCACTGAAAACTTCACATCTCCGCAATTGGACTACCGCTGGATTGGTTTGAGAGGCCCTCGTGAAGAGTTCATCTCAGTACTGAAAGACGGAGGATTGCAGATTACTCCTTTCCCGGTGAACATAAAAGAGGTGAAGCCTACTTCAACCCTCTTCTACAGACAGCAACATAATAACTTCTCGTTTACTACCACATTGCAGTATGTTCCGAAGACAGAGAAAGATCTGGCAGGCATCACTTGCGTACAGAGTGAAAAATTCAATTATATCTTTGGCTTGACAAAAAAGGACAAAGATTTCTACATGGTGCTGGAAAGAACGGCAAGAGGTAAATCCGGACTTGTTGCAAGTGCAAAAGTAGATGTGAAGAATCCCATTCAATTGCGAGTAAAGGGTGAAGGAGATGGCTATGGCTTTTATTATTCAACGGATGGAACTGACTTCGTACAGTTAGGAAATACCGTGCCCGGTGATATTCTTTCAACGAACGTGGCAGGTGGTTTTACCGGTTGTCTGATAGGCTTGTACGCTACTTCTGCGAATGATATTGTTGTGAACAACCTGAAAGATGCGTATGCTGATTATTTCACTGTGGGATGTGCCATAAATATGGCAAATCTGAATTCACCTCAACAGATGGCATTGATTACTTCCAACTTTAACAGTATCACTGCAGAGAACGATATGAAACCTCAACCTACGGAGCCTGTGGAAGGACAGTGGGACTGGGAGAGCGCTGATAAGATAGCCAACTTTGCCCGTGCTAATAAAATAGGACTTCGCGGTCATTGCCTTGTCTGGCATGCCCAAACTCCGGACTGGATGTTCCATGATGAAAAGGGAAATTTGGTTTCCAAGGAGGTACTGTTTGAGAGAATGAGAAAGCATATTCATACGATTGTAAATAGATATAAGGATGTTGTCTATGCTTGGGACGTAGTGAACGAAGCGATGACGGATGATCCGAAAGCAGAAGTTCCTTATCGTCAGTCTCTCTATTATAAGATTGCAGGGGACGAGTTCATAAAGAAGGCTTTTGAATATGCTCATGAGGCAGATCCCAAAGCATTGCTTTTCTACAATGATTATAATGAGACCAACCCGGCGAAGCGTGACCGCATTTATAATATGGTTAAAAGCATGAAGGCTGAGGGAATACCCATTTCCGGAATCGGAATGCAGGGACATTATAATACCCTTTCTCCTACGGAGGATGAGTTCAGAAAGGCTATCGAGCTTTATTCGCAGGTGGTTGATAATATCCATATCACTGAACTGGACGTTCGTATCAATACGAGAGAGCAGGGAGGACAGTTGAGTGTGAACCAGGATAACAGGACGTTGGAATTGACTCCTGAAGCGGATGCGGCGCAGGTAGCCCAGTATGATATGCTGTTCCGGGTGATGCGCGAATACAAGAATGTGGTTAGCAATGTTACTTTCTGGAATGTATATGATGGTGATTCATGGCTGGATCGCCGCCGTGGTAACCGTCAGGGTAACTATCCGCTTCTGTTTGACGAAAACTTACTGCCGAAATCGTCGTATTATAAAGTGTTGAATTTCTAAATAAAGGTATTTGCACAGTTAATAATCCGCTCTATATCTTCATTCGTCAGTAATGGAGATATAGGGAGGCTTAACTCCTCATTATGGATGCGTTCCGTAATGGGGAGTTGTTGCATTCCATATTCTTTTTTCAACGCTTCCTGGCGATGGGGAGGGATAGGGTAATGAATTTGAGTACAAATGCCGTGACTATTGAGATAACGTTGCCATTCATCTCTGCGGGAAGAAAAGACAGGGAAGATATGAAAAACATTGGCTTCATTGATATCATCCGTATGGACAGTACTCTGTAATTCCAGACGCTGCCAGTCAATCCCTTCTTTATATAATTGCGCTATTTCCCTTCTACGGATATTATCCTGATCCAAACGAGAGAGTTTCACGGAAAGGACTGCCGCCTGCAACTCGTCCAGACGGCTGTTTATACCTTGATACCGATGGACATATTTCTCCGTGGAGCCATAATTGGCAATGGAACGCACTGTGGCGGCAAGCCTTGCATCGTGAGTGGTTATAGCACCGCCATCCCCTAATGCCCCTAAATTCTTGGCTGGATAAAAACTGAAAGCAGCGGCATCTCCCAGATTACCGGCACGCAGAGGATGATTCCCTTTCCCCGGTAAACCTTTGTTCCAGACAGCTCCGTGTGCTTGTGCAGCGTCTTCTATGACTTTCAGTCCGTAGCGGTTGGCTAACTTGCATATCTCTTTCATGTCAGCTAAACGGCCATACAGGTGGACGGGCAATATGGCACGCGTGCGGGAGGTAATCAGTGTCTCGGCATAGGCAGCATCTATATTGCATGTTTCGAAAGAAGGTTCACAAAGCATTGGCTTCAGGCCGGCACGAAGAATGGAAAGCAGGGTGGCAATGTATGTATTGGCAGGAACAATAACTTCATCTCCTGCATTCATCACTCCCAGTTCCCGGTAAGTCAGAAATATCAAAGTAAGAGCATCCAAACCATTTCCGGTGCCAACACAATAAGAAGTACCGCAATAAGCAGCGAACTCCTCTTCAAAACGGGCTGTAGCTTCCCCGTGCAGATACCATCCGGAATGGGAAACACGCAACAGGGCTTCTGAAAGTTCGGGTTCGAAGGAGGCATTGATCTTTTGCAGGTCTAAATACTTTATCATAAGCGTAATTCGTAAACGTCATACATAATTGCTCTTGCACCGAAACCTTCTTTTTGGAAGAGTAATCCCTCATTCAATATTTGTCCGCCGTGTTCGGTAGATATGCCAAAGTCGAAGTATCGCTTCTGCGCATAACGGTCGTATATTAATTGGTGGAAAAGCAGGTCGAGCGCACCGCATTTCTTTCCGCGTGGGGAAGCTGCGATGTATTGCACGTGGGCTACTTCGTCAGTCTCATACACAATGCATCCACCCAATGTTTCGGCTCCATCGCATACACGGAAAAGGGAAATCTGGCGGGGGAAATTGCTGTGCAGACGGGTAATCTCCTCTAGTGAATGTACGGGAGAGACACCGTATCGTTCGTGCAGGTTTTCTTCCAGTATCGGCCAGAAAGAAGCAAAGTCTTCATCTTCTGCAATCGTCAGTGAGGATGCCAGGGCTTTCTTCAGTTGGCGACGGCGGAGAGTACGGAAAGGCAGGCGGTCGTCCAGTGGAATGACGGATGAGATGCTCCGTGCCACAAGGGTTGCACCCAGCCGGGTGAGGACATAAAGGTCTTCTTCTGCAGGATAGCGGTGATAGATATGTGGAATAGCACGATAGACTATCGACTGCACACTGCATTCCTTCTGCAGATAATCGAGTGCGGCATGAAATACGCTTTCTACTTGTTGCAGGGTGATGGAAGGAGAAAGGAGCATTCCGCCATACGTCAGTCCTTGATGGGAATAGAAACAATTGCCGGAAAGATTACCGGGAAACAGGGCTGTTAACTTCCGGTTACAGAAGATCATTAGGGAACAATCCTGGAAACGGTCGGCATGATAATCCATATAGTCACGCTGCATGAGGAACGTACCGTTTTTGGAGCGGCGCACGAAGCGGTCCCAGCGCTCTTTATCTCCTGCTGAGTAGCGGATTATATGCCATTCCTGATCGGTTGCCACACTTATTTCCATGTATCTGCCTGTCTTTTATATTACTTTCGGAATTCAAATATAGGTATATTTTTAAAGTTTTGCATATATGTCAGCCTGAAAGGCTATATGCGGAACTTACGTATAATTTAAATAACGTGAGTTTAGGTGGTTTATTATTTATGCGAATCATCAGGAGTTGAATTGGGATCATATCGGAAAAGTTACGAGCTACCGGTTACAAGCTACAAGTAGCTGCGCTATGTTCCGAAAGGCACTTGTAGCTTGTAGTCGGTAGCTGATTCATAACGGAATAGAAAAGAACAAAAGTGATTCGTGTTTAGTGATAAGTGATAAGCGCCATTCGGTATATTATTTTTTAGACGCGGATGACACGGATAACGCGGATTTAAAAGGCTGCGCTATAAAAGTGGATAAAAAAAGATCCGCGTCATCCGTGTCATCCGCGTCTAAAAGATTATTTATCATTTAACTCATAACCCTACAGAGAAGAGCAAACCAAAGTTCATATGTCCCGTAACCACCTGTGTGACAAGAAACTTGGTGTTCCATCATGATCAGTCGTAGTGAAACACGAGTTCAGTCCTAGTGGGAGGTACCTTCAGTCGTAGTGGGAGGTACCTTCAGTCGTAGTGGGAGATATCTTCAGTCGTACTGGGAAGCACCCTCGGTTTAGCATAGTGAATGAATCATTGTATTGTTCATGCCCCGCCATAACTGTGTCTCAACCGTACTTGCTCCGTACCTTCTTCGCTCAGAAGTACCTCTGACCGAAGAAATCCCGGACTTGGTACGGAGCAAGTGCATCTCGGGTACAGTCAGAAGTTGTGTAAGCCGTTTAATGTCGAAATATCCCGAAACTTAAAAAATGTGTCTGAAAACGAAAAAGTTCATCTTTTTTCTTTCCGTCAGGACAGGATAAGAAAGACTATTCGTTATATTTGTAGCAATTTAAAAACCCGAACAAAATGAAAAGAATAACTTTGAAATTTATTCCCGGTGTATTTCTGGCAGTTATATTCCTGCTAAGTTCTTGTACTTCTGCATATAAGGTGACGAAGTCAGAGGGAACCATGGTGGCGATTGACTCTACTTGGGATGTGAACCCGGATGCTGAAGCGGTGGCACTGCTTGCTCCTTATAAGGCAAAAGTTGACAGTATCATGTATCGTGTGGTGGGTACTGCGGAAATGAGTATGGATAAAGGAGCTCCGGAGAGTTTGCTTTCCAATCTGGTAGCGGATGTATTGCGCAATGCTGCCGCACAAGTGCTGGGCAAGCCTGCCGATATGGGGCTGATAAATATGGGTGGTTTGCGTAATGTACTGACAGAAGGCCCTATCACTACCGAAAATATCTATGAGATATTACCTTTCGAAAATTCCCTTTGTGTATTAACAATGAAGGGAGTCTATCTGAAAGAACTGTTTAATAATATCGCTGTGCGTCATGGTGAAGGTATCAGTGGAGTACAGCTTCTGATTACGAAAGACGGGAAATTGCTGCAAGGTACGGTTGGCGGGCATCCGATAGAAGACGATCAACTCTATACGATTGCTACAATCGACTATCTGGCTGACGGAAACGACGGGATGACTGCTTTGCCTCAGGCAGAGAAACGGGAATGTCCGGACGGAGCCACTTTGCGCGGCCTGTTCATGGACTATGTGGAACGTCAAACTGCTGCCGGAAAGAAGATCACTTCGCGTCTGGAAGGTAGAGTAACTGTGAAAGATGAGTAATCCTGCTCACCGAGAAAATAAATCATAATTCATAAATCAGAAATCATGAAACGATATATTCTTTTAATGTTGGCAGTCTGCTGCCTTCTTCCGTCATCAGCACAACAATCTATCCGGGAAATCTCCAAGGACCCCCTTTGTCTGCTGACTCCCGACTCTGCACAGAAAACCAAGCAATTGGTGATTCTGCAAACAAGTGATACACATAGCCGCATTGAGCCCATTGCCGTAAATGCTGCCGACCGCTATGCCGGTATGGGCGGAACCGTGCGCCGGGCCACCTTTATTAAAGAGGCACGCAAGGTGAACCCTGATCTGTTGCTGTTCGACTGTGGAGATATCTCTCAGGGAACTCCTTACTATAATCTGTTCCAGGGAGAAGTAGAAGTCAAGATGATGAACCTTATGGGTTACGATGCCATGACGATTGGTAATCATGAGTTTGATTTCGGTCTGGAAAATATGGCACGTCTGTTCCGTATGGCAAACTTCCCAGTGGTATGTGCCAACTATGACGTAACAGGTACGGTGTTGGAAGGACTGGTGAAACCTTATACTACTTTCAGCCGCAATGGATTGAAGATCGGTGTCTTTGGTCTTGCTCCGAAGATGGAAGGATTGGTGCAAGCCGATAAATGTGAAGGTGTGGTTTATAATGATCCGATAGAAGTGGCACAGAAGACGACGGATCTGCTGAAGAACCAGGAAGGTTGTGATGTCGTTATTTGCTTGTCGCATCTGGGTTATCAGCTTAAAGGTGCTCCTTGTGACGAAGAACTGGCACAGAAAACAAATAATATTGATGCCATATTGGGCGGACATACCCATACTTTCATGAAAGAGCCTGCTATTTATTTGAATAAAGACGGTAAGAATGTACCTGTGATGCATACAGGAAAAAGTGGAATTTATGTGGGAATGTTGAAACTGACACTTACAGAAGAAGAAGAAGCCCAACCATCATCTAAGTAATACATAATAAAAATGAAGAGAACAATTCTCTTGTTGTTGGCTATCCTTTTATGGGGTGGCACATCCTTGCTTCATGCCCAGGCAGAAGCCCCTTTTCTACCTTCAGCGGCAGATGCACGTTGCAAACAGTGGGTAGATTCCGTATTTTCCAGTTTGAACCTGCAAGAGAAAGTAGGGCAGTTGATTGTCACCACCTTCCCGGCCAAGGCGGATAAGCAGAAAAAGAAGCAGATACGTGATCTTGTGAAGAAGTATAAGATCGGAGGTCTGCTCTTTGCCGAAGGTACGCCGGAAGAACAGGCAATACTGACGAATATTGCGCAGAAGAACTCCAAAGTTCCCGTTATGATCACTTTTGACGGTGAGTGGGGGCTCTCCATGCGTCTGGAAGGTACGCCCTATTTCCCAAAGAATGCGGCTCTGGGCTGCATTGAAGACAATCAGTTGATTTATGAATACGGACGTGAGGTGGCACGGGAATTTCGTGAATTGGGTGTGCATGTCAATTTTGCACCTGATGCGGATGTGAATACCAATCCTTTGAATCCGGTGATTCATGTTCGTTCGTTCGGTGAAGATCCGAAGAAAGTAGCCGAAAAGGTGTTGGCTTACAGTCGTGGGTTGGAAAGTGGTGGCGTGCTGTCCGTAAGCAAACACTTTCCCGGTCATGGAGATACGGACGTGGACTCGCATAAGGGACTGCCGGTGCTCTACTATAATCGTGAACGTTTGGATAGCGTCGAGCTGTATCCGTTCCGCGAAATGGTGCGTGCCGGATTGGGCGGTGTGATGGTAGGTCATTTGCAGGTGCCTGCTTTGGAACCGGACGCCAAAACGGCATCTTCACTTTCCAGAAATGTAGTGACGGGATTACTGAAAGATGAAATGGGTTTTCAGGGCTTGGTGTTTACGGATGCGCTGGATATGAAAGGTGTCTCGTCTGTGCCCCAGCTTACTACAAAAGCTTTACTTGCCGGAAATGATATGGTACTGGTGCAGTACAACACAGCAAACGCTGTGCAGGAAGTGCTAAGTGCTGTGAAAGAGGGCGTTCTCTCTGAGAAAGAAGTGGAAGCGAAATGCCGTAAGATACTTACTTATAAATATTTGTTAGGCTTGCGCCAGCCACGCCCGCAGTTACAAGTTAGCGGAATGAGCTATCGTATCCATACGGATGAGGCGAAGGCTCTGGTAACCAGGTTGCGCCAAGCCTCCATTACGGTGCTTGGCAATCATTTCGGGATATTGCCTTTGACACCGGTCGGTGGTGCTCCTATTGCTCTTCTGAGTATAGGCGAAGGCAAAGACAGTGTTTTTGTGGATGAGATGAAGAAATTATCTCCTGTTCCTATGGAGTGTTTTCGTTTGACAAGAGAAATGTCGGAAGATGGCCGCCGTGAACTGGCGCGTAAGTTGGCGGACTATCGGCGTATAGTGGTCAGCGTATCGGGAAAAGATGCCGATGTGGTTGCTTATGCCGATTTCCTGGCGGGATTGGACTTGTCCGTGCCGCTGGTATATGCTTTCTTTACGTCTTATCGTGGAATGCAACCGTTAGAGCCTGCTTTGAACCAAGCCAGCGCCGTAGTGCTGGGACATTCTTCTGAAGCGGATATCCAACAGTATGTGGCAGGTGTCATCTTTGCCAAAGTGCCTGCCCAAGGCAAACTTTCCATGAGTATCGGAAGTCTTTATCAGGCCGGTGAGGGAAGTGTGATCACTCCGGGGATGAAGCCGGGAAGTATTATTCCCGAGGATTTGGGGATGAAGTCCAATGAGTTGCATCGCATTGATGCTATCGTGCGGGCAGGACTGGCTGCCGGAGCTTATCCCGGCTGCCAGGTGCTGGTGCTGAAAGACGGTCAGACGGTGTATGATAAATGCTTCGGTATACATTCCGATAAGGATACCACTGCTGTGCGTCCTACGGATCTGTTCGACCTGGCTTCTCTGACAAAGACTACCGCAACGCTGCTTGCCGTGATGAAACTTTATGATGGTGGCAAGTTGAAACTGACGGATAAGGCTTCCCAATACTTACCTTTTCTGCGAAGTACGAATAAGAAGAATATTACGATTAAGGACTTGCTTCTTCACGAGTCTGGCCTGCCGCCTTATATTCGTTTCTATCTGGAGGCTATCGACCCAAACTCCGTGCATGGACCGTATGCCCAAAGTTGGGTGGATGAATGGCATCGCACGCGGGTAAGCGAACATAGCTATTATTGTTCGGATTTCAAGTTCAAGAAAGGACTGGTGTCGGAGAAAGAATCATCGGTTTACAACTTGCATGTAGCTGATAAGATGTGGTTGAATAAGAGCTTTAAGAATACCATCCTGCAAAAGATTGCCCGTTGCGAAATGGACAGTAAGCGGTATGTGTACAGTGATCTCGGCTTTATCCTGCTGCAACAGGTGGTAGAGTCAATTGTCAAGTTGCCGATGGACCTCTATCTGGCTAAGGAGTTCTATGCGCCTATGGGCTTGCAGCGTACAATGTACCTGCCTTTGCAGAAATACTCCAAAGAAGAGATAATGCCTACGGCTGCAAACGACTTCCTGCGTCGTCAGGACTTGTGTGGCTATGTGCATGATGAGGCTGCTGCCTGCATGGGTGGCATATCCGGTAATGCCGGTCTCTTCTCCACCGCCTCCGAAGTGGCTAAAATCTATCAGATGATATTGAACGGTGGCGAATGGAACGGTAAACGCTATCTGAGCGAAGCGACCTGCCGCCTGTTCACTACGGAAACTTCCGCTATCAGCCGCCGGGGATTGGGCTTCGACAAACCTAATCTGAAGGATTTGAAGAATAGTCCTTGTGCTGCTTCTGCTACCGCTGCCGTTTATGGGCATACCGGTTTCACGGGGACTTGCGCCTGGGTGGATCCAGAACACGGGACGGTGTACGTCTTCCTCAGTAACCGCCTGTGTCCCAATGTGTGGAATACGAAATTGGGTGAAATGAATATTCGCACGGATATACAGGAGGCGATTTATAAAAGTCTGAAATAGCTGGAACATAGAAATACGGGAGACACGGGAAATACAGCGTTTTTTACTAATTAGTCGAAAAAACTCTGTGTTTTCCGTGTCTTTGTGTTTGAAATACTATAACTTTGGTAGCCTTAATGTATAGATAATAATGAAGAAACTATTCCTATTCCTCTTGATACTATTCAGTTGTTGTGCCCGTTTTGATGCTCAGACACATCGCTTACCGGCACCGCAATCTACTGTTACGCCTGTTGAACCTATCCTGATGCGTCCCTTTACCAATGATGCCCGCTGCCGGCAGTGGGTGGACTCAGTGCTCAACAAGATGAGTCTGAAAGAACGTATCGGACAGCTATTCATTTATACCATTGCCCCCCAACAGGATAAAGCAAACCGCGACCTGTTGCGCAAAGTAGTGGACGACTACAAAGTGGGTGGCCTGCTTTTTTCCGGTGGTTTAATGGAAAACCAGGTGGCACTGACTAATGAAGCGCAGAAAATGGCGGATATTCCGTTGATGATTACCTTCGACGGTGAGTGGGGACTTTCCATGCGTTTGCGGGGTACACCGGTGTTTCCGCGAAATATGGTTCTGGGCTGTATACAAAACGACAGCCTGCTCTATGGGTACGGGTGCGAGATGGCCCGGCAGTGCCGTGAGCTTGGCGTGCAAGTCAACTTTGCTCCCGTGGCGGATGTGAATATCAATCCGAAGAATCCCGTTATCAATACCCGCTCTTTTGGAGAAAGTCCGGTAAATGTGGCGGATAAAGTGATAGCTTATGCACGTGGACTGGAAGATGGCGGTGTACTTTCTGTAAGCAAGCATTTTCCCGGTCATGGAGATACGGATGTGGATTCGCATCATTCATTGCCGAAGCTGTCGTTTTCGCGTGCACGTCTGGACAGTGTGGAGCTTTATCCGTTCAGAAAGGTGATTCAGGCCGGACTGTCCGGTATGATGGTGGGACATTTGGAAGTGCCGGTGCTTGAGCCGAAACGAGGAGTACCTTCCTCGCTTTCGCGCAAAGTGGTGCATGATTTGTTGACGCAGGAGATGCAGTTCAAAGGGTTGGTGTTTACGGATGCACTTGCCATGAAGGGAGTATCTGCCAATAACACGAGTATTTGCTTGCAGGCATTGCAGGCGGGGCACGACCTGTTGCTCGTTCCCCGGCGGATAAAGGAAGAGGTGGAAGCTATACTGGATGCCGTGAAGAGCGGTGAGTTGACAGAAGCGGAGATCGAAACGAAGTGTCGGAAAGTGCTTACCTATAAATATGCTCTCGGATTGTCGAAGAAACCTTTTGTCCGTCTTTCCGGTTTGGGAAACCGTATCAATACGGCACATACGCGTGATCTGATACGGCGTCTGAACGAGGAAGCGATCACTGTGCTGAGAAATAAGAACAATGTACTTCCGCTGGATGCGGATACTCGTGAAGTAGCAGTGCTCAATGTGGGGGATGCGAAAGAGGTACAGCCGTTCCTGAAAGAACTCTCCGGATATATAAATTCCGCCGGGACGAAAGGAAGTCCCACCGTCTTTCAGCTGAAGAAAGACTTGCAGCCTGCTGCACGCAAACTGTTGCGTGATTCATTGTCGCAATATAAACGTATTCTTGTCTGCGTCACGGAACATCGTCTGGCACCCTACCAACCATTCTTTGCCGAGTTTACTCACGATGTGCCGGCGGTTTATCTGCTTTTTATTCCCGGTAAGCAGATGTTGCAGATACGCCGGGCAGTGTCTGCTGCGGACGCCGTAGTATTGGCACATTCTTCGATAGATGATGTGCAGTGCCGGACAGCCAAAATACTTTATGGAGATGCGACAGCCGACGGACGTCTTTCGGCAAGCATCAGCAATTTGTTTGCCACAGGTACGGGGCAGGTTATTACTCCGAAGACACCACTCCACTTTGTGCCCGATGAGTATGGAGTGAATTCTCGTCTGCTGACCCGTATCGATGAGATTGCGAAAGAAGGAATTAAGGAAGGTGCCTATCCCGGTTGCCAGATCGTGATATTGAAAGATGGAAAGGAAATGTATAATAAGGCATTCGGAACGCATACCTGGCCTAGCACTTCTGCCAATAGACTTTCTGCATCCGTTACTCCGGGTGCTACTTTGCCGGTATCCCCGACGGATGTTTACGATCTTGCTTCGCTGACAAAGACTACGGCAACGCTGCTTGCCGTCATGAAACTGTATGATAAAGGGCGTCTGAATCTTACTGACCGTGTGTCGGACTATCTGCCTTGGCTTCAGGATACGGATAAAAAGGATATTACTGTCCGGCAATTACTGTTGCATGAGTCCGGATTGCCTTCCACGTTGTTGTTCTATCTGGAAGCTATCGATAAGGAAAGTTATGAAGGGACTCTTTTCAAGGCAAAGCCCGATGCCGCACATTCTGCACAGATCGGTGTACGTACTTGGGCAAACCCGAAGTTCAAGTTCCAGAAGGGGCTGACATCCAAAGTACGCACGGCGGAGCATACATTGCAGGTTTCTGATAGCTTGTGGTTGAATCGCTCCTTCAAGGAGGCATATCGGCAAAAGATTATAGAAACTCCGTTGCGCGACCGGCGCTATCGGTATAGTTGTGTCGGCTTTATCCTGTTGCAGCAGTTGGTGGAAGCGCGTACGGGAATGTCGATGGATGCTTTTCTGGAGCAGGAGTTCTATGCTCCGATGGGACTGAAACGTACCGGATACCTGCCGCTGCGAGGTGCAGCTACTGCGGGAACGGCTTATGCCGGCATTGTTTCCGGTAGCCATGCTCCTCTGTCGAAAGCCGAAATTATACCTTCTTCCTTTGATCCTTTCTTGCGGAAGACCGTTCTTCAGGGCTTTGTACATGATGAGTCGGCAGCCTTCCAGGGTGGTGTATCGGGTAATGCCGGATTATTCTCTAATGCAACGGAAGTAGCGCGAATTTATCAGATGTTGCTGAATGGTGGTGAACTGGATGGCAAGCGCTATCTGAGTCCGGAGACTTGCCGTGTATTTACTACTACGGTTTCACGCATCAGCCGTCGTGGTCTGGGATTTGATAAGCCCGACCGTCAGAATCCGGCAAAGAGCCCATGCGCTGCCGCTACCCCTTCTACCGTCTATGGTCATACCGGCTTTACGGGTACTTGTGCCTGGGTAGACCCGACGAACGGCCTTGTTTATGTCTTCCTGTGTAATCGCATTTATCCCAATGTATGGAATACGAAACTGATGAAGATGGATATTCGTACACGGATACAGGAAGTGATGTATCAGGCGGTGAAATAATTACGAGTTACAAGCTACGAGCTACAAGTGCCATGCGGCATAATTGTTCGTAAACATAGCGCAGCAACTTGTAGCTTGTATCTTGTAGTTCGTAACTACAAAAGGGAATAGCCCCCCGCTCACGCGGCCGGTTATTCCCTTTTTCACGTCTTGAAACAATCAATTAATACCAGTCAAACTTATTGTGTTGCAATGCAAATTATGTTAGAATGCAATACCCAGGCGTAGACCGAAGTTGCTCAAACCATCTACACTGTATGTGAACAAGTCACCCTTGTTCGTGCCGTAGCTATAGTAAGCGGCAACGTGCAGACCCGGACCATAGGCCCATGGGTAGATGTTGATACCAATTTCCGGTGATACGTAGAAGCCCCAGGTGCTCTTGTTAGCTTCGTACACATTGAAAGTAGATTTGATTTCGGCATATTGAGGACCTACTTTCAATCCAACGTAAGGTTGGAAAGCGCTACCGCGGTCGAAAGTATAACGTCCGGCAAGGCCGAAAGGCAACTGGAACAAAGTGTGCTGTTGGTCAGTATTGATGCTACCACCTTCACCTACGGGAAGTGTCTGACGACCGAAGTATTCGTGGTTGCTGTGGTAGGCCAGGAAGGCACCAAGAGCAATGTTCGGAGTCACATAGTAACCACCTTCAAAACTCATACCCCATCCGCTGGCTTTATCAGCGAAGTGGTTGCTCAGGGGGAAGTTGAATTGCCAATCGATGTTGGCATAACCGTTATCGGTTAATTGTGCCTTTGCCGGCATGGCGAAGACGAGAGCCAGGGCAGTGATTGCCAGTACTCTTATAGAAAGATATTTTATTGTTTTCATACTTGTTATTGTTTTTAGTTATGAGATACTTCAGGCTGTACCTCTCTACTTAACTATTTACTACTAACAATTACTTATTAGTAAGGTAAGAAGATTGAGTGTAGGCTTGGTTCACACCTTCAATGGCCAATTTAGTGTTTACAGCTGTAGAACCACTAAGCAATCCGCTCATGTAGCTTGTCCAAAGTATGGGCAATTTTTCCTTTTCGCCTTGAGTGGCTTCCAGGTTGAGAAGCTCGGTGATGAATGAACCGGTGCTATATGTATAAGTCACAGCATACGGGTAGTACCATCCGCCCCAGTTACCCCAGTAAGGTGCATCCCAGTAGCCCGGGTAGTTCCACCACCATTCGGGACGTCCGTAGTCATTAAAGTAGTAAGTGCTCTTGATGTAGCTGACCTGCAAACCGAGGTTGGCTTCTTCACGATCGTCTACACGGACAAAACCGCGATTGTTCATATTGGTAGCGTAGGCTTGCAGAATTTCCTGAGCGCTCTCGTCTTTCCAGTATTCAGCTTCTTTCTTATCACCGATGATAAGGATGCTGTCCGGCATGTAGTACGTTTGGAAAGCTTTGAAATCAGCTTTCGTGTCATAGTTGGTATAAACCAGATACTTGTTGTCCAGCTTATCCGTGTCAGGGTCTTTTTCGCAGGCTGCGAAAGTCAAGACCACCAATAATAGGGGAATTAATTTCTTCATACTTTTATAATGTTTAGGTTAAATATAAAAATCCTGCCCTGGTACCTCAGGCTTTTGGTACATGAACAAGATAAAAAATAAAAGGTTCAGAAGGAGGTATGTTAAATTTTAATCTTTTGCAGAAAAACGGGGCGCTCTGAATTGGGGGAATAGGTGCATAGACGGTATTTTACAGGCTATAAGTCCACAGCTGTTTCCTTTCATGAAAATTCAGTTTACCCCAAATGGTAACTGTGTTGACTCTACACGGTGACTCTATTTACACACCGAGGTAAAGCTCGTTACATATCGAGGTAAATGTCGTTACAATAAGGGGGAAGTGTCGTTACATACAGTGGTAAATGCTTTTACATATTTCAGTAAACTATTGGTAAATACTATTTGCTGATTATCAATAGAGTAACAGAATATCCTTCGGTAACCTTTTATTCTTTTTTATCGGGTTATGAACAAAATGATAAATAATCTTTTAGACGCGGATGACGCGGATGACGCGGATCTTTTTTTATAGCGCAGCCTTTTAAATCCGCGTTATCCGCGTCTAAAAAATAATATACTGAATGGTGCTAATCACTTATCACTAAATCCTAATCACCTTTATTCCTTTCTAATACTTTTTAGTCCAGTATCCGTTGGATCGTTTCCAACTCTTCCGCTGTGAACTTTGTATTTTCTATGGCTTTCAGATTATCTGCCAGTTGGGTTACGGAACTTGCACCTATAATGACCGAAGTGACCATTTCATCTTTCAGCACCCATGCCAACGCCATTTCGGCGAGAGTCTGTCCGCGTTGGGCAGCCACTTCATTCAGTGCCTTTATTCTATTGAGCACTTCTTTTGTCAGCGCTTCTTTCTTCAGGAATCCACCTTTGGCAATCCGCGAATCTTCGGGGATACCATTCAGATAACGGTTGGTCAGCAGGCCTTGTGCCAGCGGTGAAAAGGCAATGAAACCGGTACCGTTTTCGCGTGCCTGTTGCAGAATACCTTCTTCTTCCGGTTCCCGGTTGAACATATTGTATCTTCCCTGATAGAGCAGGCAGTGCACATCCCTCTCCGCCAGATAGCGGTATGCGAATTCGGCTGCTTCTTTCGGGTATTTGGAAATACCCACATACAGGGCCTTGCCTTGGCGCACGATGTCCACAAGCGCCTGCAATGTTTCTTCGAGTGGAGTTTCCGGATCGTAACGGTGCGAATAGAAGATGTCTACATAATCCAGATTCATCCGTTTCAGGCTCTGATTAAGACTGTTCATCAGATATTTCCTGGAACCCCATTCACCGTAAGGACCGGGCCACATATCATGTCCGGCTTTGGTTGAGATAAACAGTTCGTCCCGGTAGGGCATGAATGACTTCTTCATAATCATGCCGAAAGTCTCTTCCGCCGAACCGTAGGACGGGCCATAGTTATTGGCGAGATCGAAATGCGTGATACCCTGGTCGAAGGCGTAATGTGCCATTGCCTGCGAATAGGAGAAGGTGTTTACATCTCCGAAGTTGTGCCACAAACCTAAAGAAACTTCGGGCAGCAATATGCCGCTTCGCCCGCAACGACGATATTTCATGCCGTTGTCATACCGCTTGGAATCGGGAGAGTAAATGGGGTTTATCATATCATTCAGTTTAAGTGAGAAATGTACTTTTATCGGGAAACAAAAATAGGCAATTTCTCCGGAAAAGACCGTTTTTCTTTGTCTAAAAGTGAGCGGATTACAACAGATGCCCCGACTGGAAACAAATTATACTATAATTGGATAAGAAAATGTTACCGGAAGTTTCCGGAGAGCGCTATCTTTGCGGGGGTAACGGGAAAGAAAGGAAGGAAACCAGTTGACGAGTTGACAAGGGAACAAGGGGCTGCGCAATGCTCCTATGCCGCATGGAACCTTGTCCCCTTGTCAACTCGTCCCCTTGTCAACTTTCCCTCAAAACCCTAATAATAATGAAGAAAATAATCGCAACTATGGCAATCGGAGCTTGTTTGTGTTCCTGCGGCGGAAGCCAGAAGGAAGTGTATAAAGACTCTACCGCACCTGTAAAGGACAGGGTAGAAGATCTCTTGAAAAGAATGACTCTGGAGGAGAAAGTAGGTCAGATGAACCAGTTCGTCGGTGTGGAACATATCAAGGCAAACAGTGCCGTGATGACCGAAGAAGAATTGAAGAATAATACGGCAAATGCTTTCTATCCCGGCTTTACGGAGAAAGATATAGAGAAGTGGACGGAAGAAGGCTTGATCGGTTCTTTTCTGCATGTGTTGACCATTGAAGAAGCCAACTATCTGCAATCTCTCGCTATGAAGAGCCGCTTGCAGATACCTATTATATTCGGTATCGATGCCATCCATGGCAATGCCAATGCGCCGGATAATACGGTATATCCCACCAACATCAATCTTGCCTGTTCCTTTGATACGCTGATGGCCTATAAGATAGCCCGGCAGACAGCGAAGGAAATGCGTGCCATGAACATGCACTGGACGTTTAATCCGAATGTGGAAGTTGCCCGCGATGCCCGTTGGGGACGTGTTGGCGAAACGTATGGTGAAGATCCTTATCTGGTCACTTTGCTGGGCGTACAGTCAGTGAAAGGTTATCAAGGCGATTTGAATGGCAACGAAGATGTATTGGCTTGTATCAAGCATTTCGTCGGTGGCAGTGAACCCATCAACGGAACGAACGGTTCTCCCACTGATTTGTCAGAGCGTACACTTCGTGAAGTTTTCTTCCCTCCCTTTGAGGCAGGAGTGAAGGCGGGAGCCATGTCTCTGATGACTGCCCACAATGAGCTGAACGGTATTCCTTGTCATAGCAATGAGTGGTTGATGCAAGACATCCTGCGTGGCGAATGGAACTTCCCCGGATTCGTAGTCAGCGACTGGATGGATATTGAACATATCCATGACTTGCATGCTACTGCCGAAAATCTGAAGGAAGCTTTTTATCAGTCTATTATGGGAGGTATGGACATGCACATGCATGGTATCCACTGGAACGAAATGGTAGTGGAATTAGTGAGGGAGGGGCGTATCCCAGAATCCCGTATTGACGAGTCTGTACGCCGCATACTGGATATCAAATTCCGTCTCGGCCTTTTCGAACAACCTTATGCCGATGAGGCCGAAACCATGAAAGTGCGCCTTTGCGATGAGCATCGTGCAACGGCTCTTGAGTCTGCCCGCAATGGCATTGTATTATTGAAGAATGACGGTGTACTTCCTCTGGACGCTTCCAGATATAAGAAGATCCTGGTGACCGGTATCAATGCCGACGACCAGAATATCTTGGGTGACTGGAGTGCTCCTGAGAAAGATGAAAACGTAACTACCATCCTGGAAGGTCTGAAGATGATTGCTCCCGATACTCAGTTTGATTTTGTAGACCAAGGTTGGGACCCTCGCAACATGGATCCGAAGAAAGTGGCTGAAGCTGCTGTACGTGCCAAGAGTGCTGATCTCAATATTGTAGTGGCAGGCGAATATATGATGCGTTTCCGTTGGAACGACCGTACGGACGGTGAAGATACCGACCGGTCGGATCTCGACTTGGTAGGTTTGCAGAACGAGTTGATAGAGAAAGTGGCCGCTTCCGGTAAGCCGACTATTCTTATTTTGGTGAACGGACGTCCTCTCGGTGTGCAGTGGGCGGCCGAAAATCTTCCCGCTATCGTAGAAGCATGGGCACCGGGGATGTACGGAGGGCAGGCAGTGGCCGAAATTCTGTATGGTAAGGTGAATCCGTCAGCCAAGTTGGCTATTACGATTCCTCATAGCGTAGGTCAGTTGCAGATGATATACAACCATAAGCCGTCACAATACTTCCATCCTTATGCGGCAGGCAAGCCAAGCACTCCGCTCTATCCGTTCGGTCACGGTCTTTCTTATACTACATATAAATATGATGACCTGAAATTGGCACAGAAAGAAATCACTAAGGACGGCACGGTGGATGTGAGTGTAAAAGTTACGAATACGGGCGACCGTGATGGAGTGGAGATCGTGCAACTGTATATCCGTGATAAATTCAGTAGCGTCACCCGTCCGGTGAAGGAGCTGAAAGACTTTGCCCGCGTATCGCTGAAAGCCGGCGAAAGTCAGGTCGTGAACTTTAAGATCACTCCCGATAAACTGGCTTTCTATGATAAAAAGATGAAGAAGATTGTAGAACCGGGTGAGTTTATCGTGATGGTAGGTGCATCTTCTGATGATAAAGATCTGCTGAAAGATTCTTTCTTTGTGAAATAAAATAGGAGAAATAAAATACAGTTATTGCTTTTTTCTTTTAAGGTTATATCTTTCCGATGGTTAGGTATAACCTTTCTTTCTTTTATAACAAATCTTACCCCATAATAAAACAAATTCTACCATTCGGGATTAAAAAGAATGGTTATTTTTGTGACATGATACTATTTTAACCAATCAATATGGAAAACTCAAACTACATTATGAGGGAGATTACTCCCTTGTCCGACCGCGATTGTTTTTATATCGCCGACCGTCGCAAGACGGAGTTTACTTATCCTATCCACTGTCATGCCGAATTCGAACTAAACTTTACGGAACATGCAGCCGGTGTCCGTCGGGTAGTGGGAGACTCTGCCGAGGTTATCAGCGACTATGACTTGGTACTGATTACCGGCAAAGAACTGGAGCATGTGTGGGAGCAACACGAATGTACTTCGAAGGAGATACGGGAAATCACGATTCAGTTCTCATCCGACCTGTTTTTCAAGAACTTCATGAATAAGAACCAGTTCGACAGCATCCGGCGTATGCTGGAAAAGGCGCAATGCGGCATTAGTTTCCCCATGCAAGCCATCATGAAGGTGTATAACTGGCTGGATAAACTGGCTTCCGAAGAACAGGGATTCTATGCGGTGATGCATTTTCTGCGCATTCTTTATGAATTGTCTTTGTATGATGATGCAAAGGTGCTGTCCAGTTCTTCCTTTGCTAAGATCGAGACGTTCTCTGACAGCCGCCGGGTGCAGAAGGTACAGAAATATATTGCCGATCATTATCAGGAAGACATCCGTTTGAATACTCTGGCGGATATGGTGGGCATGACACCGGTTTCGTTCAGCCGTTTCTTCCGTTTACGTACAGGGAAGACGCTTTCCGACTATATTATAGATATTCGCCTGGGGTTTGCTACACGCCTGCTGGTGGACTCGGCGCATACCATTGCCGAAATCTGCTATGATTGCGGCTTTAATAATCTGTCCAACTTCAACCGGATGTTTAAACGTAAAAAAGATTGTTCACCGAAGGAGTTCAGGGAAAACTATAGGAAGAAGAAGATTGTGATATGATAATATTGTATCATTATTCTTCTTCGAAACCACGTACATTTGCAACAACGAACAAATCTTAGTTTTCTACCATGAGAAAAATATCACTTCTTTTTGGATGTCTGTTGTGTATGCTTGCTGCAACAGCGCAGATACGCGGTAATGAAATCCGTGTAATGGTTTCTCCTGATCATACCGATTGGAATTATCGTTTGAATGACAAATGTACATTTACCGTGAGAGTGCTGAAAGCTCAGAATCTTTTGCAGAATGTGACGGTGGATTATGAGCTGGGGCCGGAGATGTACCCTACCGAAGTCAAGAAAGGTGTATTGCTGAAGAATGGTGAATTAAAGTTGCAAGGGACGATGAAGACATCCGGATTTCTGCGTTGTAAAGTGACGGCACACGTAGGTGACCGTAAATACGAAGGATTAGCGACCGCTGCTTATGCTCCCGAACAACTGCAACCCATTACGGAGCTTCCCGGGGACTTTCGTGAATTTTGGGCGAAAGAGCTGGAAGGCGCCCGCCGGACATCGCTTCAACCCTTGATGACTCTGCTTCCCGAGCGATGTACTGCGACAGTCAATGTCTATCATGTCAGCTTTCAAACAGATCGTTGGGGTTCCCGTTTCTACGGTGTCCTTTGTGTACCGAAAAAAGAAGGTAAGTATCCGGCTCTGTTGCGTGTGCCCGGTGCAGGTATACGTCCGTATGCCGGAGATGTTTATACAGCGGAACAAGGTGCAATCACATTGGAAGTTGGCATCCACGGTATTCCCGTTACTATGGAGCAATCTTTTTATGATAATCTGATGAATGGTGCATTGAATGGTTACTGGACTTTCTGCCGGAATGATTTGAGGAATTTTTATTATCACCGGGTGATTATCGGTGCTTTACGTGCGGTTGATTTCATCTGTGAATTGCCGCAATATAACGGGCAGGCACTTGGTGTAACAGGCTCCAGTCAGGGTGGGGCACTTTCAGTGATGACAGCGGCCCTTGATTCGCGCGTCACTTTCTTTGCTGCCGTTCATCCGGCACTGTGCGACCATGAAGCCTTTATGAAGAAACGTGCTTGTGGCTGGCCGCATTATTTCTATTATTATGGTGCTCCCGATGCTAAAGAACTGGAAGTGGTGCGTTATTATGATACGGCGAACTTTGCCCGTTGTCTTACAGTACCCGGTTGGTTCAGTTGGGGATATAATGATGATGTTTGTCCGCCGACTTCCATGTATGCCGCTTATAATGTGGTGACTTCTCCCAAAGAACTCCATCCATATCTTGAAACAGGTCATTATTGGTATCAGGAACAATGGGACGAATGGCTGGCATGGCTGTGGAAACAGTTGGGAATAGGGAAATGATAAAATTGTTACTAAAACCTGATAATATGAGACACTTATTCTTATTGACTCTTCTTTTATCCTTTTTGGGTGCATGTACTCCTAAACCTGTTGAAAACTCATTCGTTCATGTGAATGCGAACGGACAGTTCATCCGTAATGGAAAACCCTATTATTATGTAGGTACCAATTTCTGGTACGGTGCCATTCTTGGTTCCGAAGGTGAAGGAGGCGATCGTGAACGCCTGCATAAAGAATTGGATTTTCTGAAAAGTATCGGTATTAATAATTTGCGTGTATTGGTAGGTGCGGACGGTGAAAATGGTGTGAAAACCCGTGTGCAACCTTCTCTGCAAGTAGCTCCCGGTGTGTATAATGATACTATTTTAGCCGGATTGGATTACTTCATGAATGAATTGCGTAAACGGGATATGACCGCCGTACTTTATTTGAATAACTCCTGGGAGTGGAGTGGTGGTTATTCTGTATATCTGCAATGGTCGGGACACGGTAAAGCTGTAGTGCCTGTAATAGACGGCTGGCCTGCCTATATGGAGTACGTGAAACAATTTCAGCAATCGGATAGCGCGAAGGTGTTGTTTGCCAATTATGTCAAAGACATCGTCACAAGAACAAATAGGTATAATCAGATAAAATATGTGGATGATCCAACGCTTATGTCCTGGCAGATAGGCAATGAGCCTCGCGCTTTTTCCGATGAAAACAAAGAGCCTTTCGCTAAATGGATGGCGGATGTTGCCGCCCTTATTAAGTCACTTGATTCCAATCACATGATTTCTTCGGGAAGTGAGGGCTCCTGGGGATGCGAGGGGGACATTGCATTATATGAAAGAGTGCATGCAGATCCGAATATTGACTATCTGAATATCCATATTTGGCCTTATAACTGGGGATGGGTAAAAGCTGATAGTTTGAAAGAACTTCTTCCGCGAGCTAAGGAGAATACGAAGAAATATATTAATGATCACATGGTGGTTGCGCAAAAATATAAGAAACCTGTGGTACTTGAAGAATTTGGTTTCCCTCGTGATGGTTTTCGTTTTTCTAAAAGCACTTCGACTGAAGTTCGTGATGAATATTATCAATATGTATTTGATCTGATTCGTCAGGACCGGGAGAACGGCGGGCTTTTTGCCGGATGTAACTTTTGGGCATGGGGTGGTTTTGCTGAACAGAATCCCGAACATATCTATTGGGAAAAGGGAGATGATTACACCGGAGATCCGGCTCAGGAAGAGCAGGGGCTGAATTCTGTTTTCGCAACGGATACTACTGTTGAGATTATAAAAACTGAAAATGCAAAATTGAAATAATATGATGAATATTTGGAAAAGTTTGTTGGCTGTTTGTCTGCTGACCGCAATGTTTGGATGTGGAGCGGGTACGTCTAAAAAAGCAAATCAGGAAGGTACTGCAAAGCAGTTGCCCCGTCTGTGTGTGACTGGTACGCAATTGGTGAATGAACAGGGTGATACGGTTGTACTGAAAGGTGTCAGTTATGGGTGGCATCAGTTTTGGCCTCGTTTCTATAATGCTTCTACCGTAGCTTATCTTTCCGAAGATTGGGGTGCGGAGGTGCTTCGGGCTTCTATGGGAGTGGACTTGGATAGTGCCTGCTATGTGTACAAGCCGGAGTTTGGCATTAAGTGTGTCACGACAGTAGTGGATGCGGCTATTGAAAATAATGTTTATGCAATCATTGACTGGCATAGCCATAATCTGCGTCAGGAAGAAGCCAAGGAATTCTTTGCACAAATGGCAGCTCGTTATAAGGGTGTCCCTAATGTGATTTATGAAGTGTTTAATGAACCGGTGGAAGATAGTTGGGAACAAGTGAAGGCATACTCTGTCGAAATTATCAAAACCATCCGTGCCATAGAACCGGAGGCTGTTATTCTGGTAGGTTGTCCGCATTGGGATCAGGATATTCACCTAGCGGCAGATGATCCTATTACCGGCTATAATAATATAATGTATACTGTTCACTTTTATGCCAATACTCACGGACAATGGTTGCGTGACCGTACAGACTATGCTTTGAGCAAAGGGCTTCCAATATTCATATCCGAATGTGCCGGTATGGAGGCCAGTGGCGACGGTGCAGTAAATAAAGAAGAGTGGCAAAACTGGCTGGACTGGATGCAGCAACGTTCCATAAGTTGGGTAGCATGGTCTGTTTCGGATAAGAATGAGACTTGCTCAATGCTTCTCCCCTCGGCTTCTTCTGACGGCAATTGGGCTGATCAGGATATGAAGGAATGGGGGCGGATAGTACGCAATGAATTGAAGCGTCAGTAAGCGCATAAATACCCTCGTCGGGCAAAGGAAAATTACACGGTCGTTGTAATATAGGTATTACGCGATCCCCGTAATAGGTATTACGCGGTCATCAAAATAATCGGTGTGATTTCCTTCTTATCAAGATAGTATTACTTCCTGATAAAATTGTACTTGTTTGCCCTGTCTGCAACCCCTACCTTTGCATTGAAAGGTTTACGAATTTTTTAAATCTAATAGTTATAGTATGAAGAACTTTATGTTGTTTCTGATGACACTCTTCCTGAGTTGTCATGTGATGGCCCAACAGAACACGGTCACCGGTACGATTACCGACGGTGCGGATGGTTCTCCTCTGATTGGTGCCAATGTCTTGGTGAAAGGAACCGGAACAGGCTCCATAGCAGACATTAATGGAAAATTTAGTGTGAACGTTCCTGCCGGCAGCCATGTGTTGGTAATTTCTTGCATCGGTTATAAAGAGCAGGAGATTACCTTGAAGTCGGGACAAAAGGTAGTGAACATAGTGATGAAGGAAGATTCCGAACTTCTGGACGAAGTGGTAGTGGTAGGTTATGGTACGATGAAGAAAAGCGACCTTTCCGGAGCCTCGGTATCCATGAGTGAAGATAAGATTAAAGGCTCTATCATTACCAACCTTGACCAGTCCTTGCAAGGACGCGCAGCCGGTGTGACGGCGGTTACCACGTCCGGTGCGCCGGGTTCATCCTCTTCTATCCGCGTGCGTGGAAGCTACTATTAATGCTAATGCCGAACCGCTGTATGTGATAGATGGCGTGATAGTGCAAGGCGGTGGCAGCAGCGGTGCCGACTTTGGTTTGGGCGATGCGCTGGGTAATGGTAAGATTTCTACTATCTCTCCATTGTCCACCATCAATCCGGCTGATATCGTCAGTATGGAAATCCTGAAAGATGCATCCGCTACGGCCATATATGGTGCACAGGGTGCCAATGGCGTTGTTCTGATTACCACGAAACGCGGTAAGGCAGGCGAAGCGAAATTCTCTTATGACGGCATGATGGCCGTTCAGCGCCAAGGCAAGCGCCTTGATATCCTGAACCTCCGTGAATATGCGGAATTTTACAATGACTTGGTCGAACAGGGCGAAATATCCAATCCCAGTAAGTTGTATTCAGATCCTTCCCTGTTGGGCGTAGGCACCAACTGGCAAGATGCCATTTTCCAGACAGCCTTGCAGCACCAGCATCAGATATCCGCCCAAGGGGGTACGGAAAAGATTCAGTACTACATATCGGGTTCCTACATGGATCAGGATGGTACTATCATCGGCAGCAACTTCAACCGCTATTCTTTCCGTGCTAACCTGGATGCACAGTTGAAGAAGTGGCTGAAGATAGGCCTGAGTGCCACGTATGCGGCAACGGGAGATGACCTGAAGTTAGCTGACAGCGACCAGGGTATCATCAACTATTCCTTGCAGTCGCTTCCCGATATACCTATCTATAATATAGACGGCAGCTATGCCACTGTGGTACGCGAAGGTTGGACCAACCCGAACCCGATAGCACTGGCCATGATGGACCAAATCAAGCTGAACCGCCAGAAGCTGACCGGAAATATCTTCTTCGACGTAACGCCCGTTAAAGGCCTGGCATGGCATGCCGAGTTAGGCTATGACATCAGCTACGCCAAGAGTGACCGCTACAAGCCGATGGTAGACTTGGGAGGATGGGTGAGAAGCAATAATGAAAGCACGATTGGCAAGAATAATACCACTTTCTGGCAGTTGAAGAATTATGTGACCTATTCAGGCAATATTGGCAAACACAGTTATACCGCGATGGTAGGTCAGGAATGCCAGGAATCCAAATGGGACAATATCAGCATACACAATGAGGGCTTGCCATCCGACGCGGTGCACAATCCCGCATTGGGAACCAAGACTCCGGCCATCAGCTCAGGTTTCGGCAGTGGGGCCATGGCCTCTTTCTTCAGCCGACTGACGTACAATTATGACGACCGCTACTTAGGTACCTACACCTACCGCTATGATGGCTCTTCCAACTTCGGACCCAACAACCGCTGGGCAGGCTTCCATTCGCTGGCTGCTTCGTGGCGTTTCTCTAACGAGAAATTCTTTGAACCGTTGAAAACGGTGATCAGCAATGGTAAACTCCGTCTGGGCTGGGGGCAAACAGGTAACTCCGGCATTGGAGGCTATGCATGGGGTACATCCATGAGCCGTATGCCGTCCGCATTAGGAATGGGCTATCGTCCCGCCAACATCCCGAACTTGTCGGTTCAGTGGGAGTCACAGGAACAATATAACATCGGTTTGGACTTGAGCTTCCTCAATGATCGCATCAATCTGATTGTTGATTTGTACCAGAAGACCTCTAATAATATGTTGATGTCTTTGCAATTGCCTTCTTATATGGGCACGCAAGGTAACGGCTCTTCCGCCTTGGCCGCACCGAAAGGCAACTATGGTTCTATTGAGAACAAGGGCCTTGAGATTACCCTGAACACTCATCCGCTGGTAGGCAAATTCCAGTGGGACTCTGAATACCAGATTTCTTTCAATAAGAACAAGCTGAAGTCTTTGTCTGGAACTGCCAATGCGCAGATATTAGGTTACGGACAGTGGAGTGACGTGGTAGCCGTGTCCAGTGTAGGCAAATCACTCTACAACTTCTATGGCTATGTTTGCGACGGAGTTTATAAGGACTTGCAGGATTTGCAGACCTCCCCTAAGCCGACCAAATATCCGGCAGATGGAGTATTCAACAAGAATAGTACCGTGTGGGTGGGCGATATCAAGTATAAGGATCTCAGCGGACCGGACGGAGTGCCCGACGGCAAGATTGACGACTATGACAAAACCGACATCGGATCGCCGATGCCTAAGTTCACTTTTGGCTGGACCAACAGCTTCCGCTACAAGAACTTCGACCTTTCTGTTTTCATCAATGGCTCGTATGGCAACAAGGTGATGAATTACATCAGCATGAAGCTGACGCACATGAACACTGCATGGAGCAATCAGTTGGATGCAGTGAACGGACGTGCCAACCTGGTCCCGATAGACCCGGACAAGGTATATGCCGATGGCAGCCAATGGTACTATGACGTGACAAACGTGAAAGTGGCTAATTCGGATACTTACATTCCACGCGCTTCCATCAACGATCCGAATGATAACGACCGCGTCAGCGATCGCTACGTGGAAGATGGCTCATATATTCGTTTGAAGAACATTTCCTTGGGATATACTTTCCCGAAAGCTTGGATTAAGAAATTAGGACTGGAGAATCTGCGCCTTTATGGAAATATCCAGAACTTATTGACTATTACCAAATACGACGGATACGACCCGGAAATCGGTGCCAGTACGGCTGATGCGCAGGGATATACATACGGCGTGGATAACGGACGCTATCCTTCACCGACAGTTTATTCCTTTGGTATGAATATCACCTTCTAACTCATTTTTAATACTGAAGATTATGAAATTAAATAGAATCAAATACTTCCTGTTCGCTTCGATGCTGGCCTTGGGGACGACCTCTTGCGAAGAGTTTTTGGATCGCCCTGCGGAAGACAATTACAATGCGGGAAACTTTTATCAGAATGACGAGCAGTGCTATCAAGGCGTAAACTATCTGTATAACTCACCTTGGTACGACTTTCAGCGTGGTTTTATCAAAGTAGGCGAAGTCCTGTCCGGCAATATGTATTGGGGCAGTTCCCCCTATATGGAGTTTACCGTCAATGGCACGGATGCCGACTTGGTAAGCATGTCCTATTCCTTATGGGCTGCCATCGGTCATGCCAATACAGTCTACGGCTATTTGGCCGAGTCTAAAGCTTCGGAAACCGCAAAGCGTCAGTGCATGGGGGAATGCCTCACTTGGAAAGCCATGGCATACTTCTATCTGGTTCGTACCTTTGGCGATGTACCCATCATTCATAGCAATGCAGAGGAACTGGCCAATGGCACTTACAACCAGAAGATGAAAGTGCGGCGTGCGGACGTGTATGAGTATATCATAATGACTTTGGAGAAAGCCATCGAACTGTTGTCGCCCTCAGTGGAAGATCCGGGACGTATAGACCGCTATTGCGCGAAGGCTCTGCTTGCTAAGGTGTATCTGACCAGATGCGGCCTTTCCGGCGCACGCAGTGCGGAAGATCTGGCTAAAGCTGCCGAATATGCCAAAGACGTGATAGACAATTCCGGTCGTAAGCTATTGGAAAAATATTCGGATGTCTTCCGTCTGGAGAACAATGAAAACCAGGAAAGCCTGATTGCCTGGCGCTGGAGTTCGGGCCGTGACCCATGGACGCAGCAGAATACATTGCAATCAGACTTGGCCATGGTAGGTTTTGATGAATTCGGCGATTGCTGGGGAGGATACGGTGGTCCGTCCATAGACCTGCAGCAGGCATTCGGCACATTGGCTTCCGAAGATCCGGGAAATCGCAGTGATAGTGACACCCGCCGTAAAGCCACGATGATGATGGCCGGTGATGTTTACGAATATTTCTGGCAAGACAAAGGCGGGTTTGATTTCCTGAGATTCATTTATGACTCGGATGATTATGGTAAGGGAGGTCCCGGAGGAACACTTCAGTCACCCACAGGAGCTAATAACGTGAAGCATCTTTATGGCAATGGATACGACCACGAGAAGGCGACCGGAGTTTCCGCCGGTAACATGTACAACAAACTGGCTACGCATATCCTCCGCCTTTCGGACGTTTATCTGATTTATGCCGAAGCAAAAATGGGAACAGCTACTTCTACCAGTGATGCCGGTGCCTTGGAAGCATTCAACGCTGTGCACAGCCGTGCCATTCCGGGCGCTACCCCTAAAACTTCCATTACATGGGAAGACATCTGGAAAGAACGCCGTTTGGAATTGGCGGGCGAAGGCGATCGCTGGTATGACTATGTGCGCCGTTCCTATTATGACATGAGTGGCGCAATCGCTGAACTGAAGAGCCAGAAGCGCAACTCGATGTGGAACCTGGATGGCATTTACAAGACGTATTATGAGACAGGGAAATGGAACGCGTCCGCAGCCGAATATGATGCCGCCACGCCTGTTCCTAATGTTACGGAAAGCAGCTTTACACTGCCGTTCCCGTCAGAAGACGTGGTGTTCAATCCGAATCTGCTGAAAGATCCCGTTTCAGTGGATGTACGCAGCGAGTATAGTTATTAACTTAAATGAATGAATTGAAGATGAAAAGCAATAAATATATGAATTGGTTCTTTGCGGCTGCAATGACCGTGGCAGGCTTCTCCATGGTGGCCTGCGAAGATGAACCGGATAAGTATGAAGTTTCGGGTGGGGTGCCTACCGTGAAATATGTTCGTCTTACTGATCCTGCTGCTGCCGACTCCTTATTGGTAGGGCAATACATGAGCAATACGGTTTGCTTGGTGGGTGACAACCTGCGCAGCATTTACGAACTCTATTTCAATGACCAGAAAGCTATCTTAAATAGTAGTTACATCACGGACCATACGTTGATAGTGGATGTGCCCAAGAACATACCGGCTGTAGTGACAGATAAAATCTATATGGTTACACAGGCCAAAGACACGGTGACTTACGACTTCAAGGTGCTGGTGCCGAGTCCTGAGGTGAACAGCATGTCTTGTGAGTTCTCAAAACCGGGCAGTGAAGTGACACTTTATGGCGACTACTTCATTGATGACCCCAATGTGCCCCTTACAATTACGATGGCAGGCAATGTGCCTGTGACCAACATCACTAAGATTTCCAAGACGGCAGTCAGCTTCATCTTACCGGCCAATGCGGCTCAGGGTTATCTCACGGTGAAGTCCATTTATGGTACGGGACGTTCCAAGTTCCAATATTACGATACGCGCAACATCCTGTTCGACTGGGATGGCTCGCATGGCGGATTGGCTCTGGCCCACGGCTGGCGCGATGGCAGTAAAGTATGGAAGGCGGAAGATGAAAACAGCATCGATGGCGCTTATATCAGTTTCCAGGGACAAGAACTGGATGGTGAATCGGGAGCTACTTGGGCGGAAGATCCATTCTCTTTCAATTATTGGCCCGAACAGGGCAATGAGGAGTATCCGGAACTCTCTTCTCTCCCGGCATTTGCAGAGATGATAAAGCAGTACGGCGTAAGCGGGTTGCAGCTGAAGTTTGAGGTGAATATTCCTGCGGGAAACCCTTGGCAGTCATGTGCCATGCAGCTTGTCTTTACCGGAAATGACGTGGTGACTTTCGCCACGGGAACGAATGCATACTTTAGCAATACAAGCGTTCCGCGCGGTCTTTGGATTCCCTGGAAGAACACAGGCTCTTATGACACTGCCGGCAAATGGCAAACGGTAGCTTTCAATCTCAGCGATTTTAATAAGACGCACGAAGGCACTGCTTGCGACAAGGCTTTGGACAAGGACGGACTGACAGGTCTTACCTTCTTTGTATGGGCTGGCGGCGTGAATGGAACAACTTGTAATCCGGTTATCATGATAGATAACATCCGCGTGGTTCCTATTGAATAATCATTTTGTTAACTCAAAAATTGTAAGTAACATGAAGACATATAATTTCAAGGCATTATGGATGATATGCCTGATGCTTCTCACCGTTTCCGTGTCCTTCACGGCCTGCGATAATGGAGAGGATGTAGATACCAACCAATATGTGGGCGGTACCAGCCTGAACGTATTTGGTCCTTGTCCGGTGGCTCGTGGCGGAGAACTGCGTTTCCTGGGTAGCGGGATGGACAAAATTCAGTCTATTACCATTCCGGGATGCGGTGAAATTACAGATATCCAGATAATTAATTCCGGAGAAATCCGCATCATGGTTCCGCAAACGGCCGAACCGGGCAAGCTGTCGCTGAAAACTCCGACGGGGGAGATTACCACGAAGACTCCCATCACCTTTACTGAACCCATTGACCTAGAGAGCCTTTCTCCCACTCCAGTGAAGCCGGGCAGTGTGCTGACCATCAAAGGTGAATACCTCAACTTGATTCTGGAGGTTATCTTCCCGAATGAGGTAATCGTGCCGAAAGCTAACTTCAAGTTTCAGAACCGCAAAGAGATTCAAGTGGTGGTTCCTGAAGAAGCCCAGACCGGTAAACTCATTATTTCTGATACTTCCTCTGAAGATAAAGAAGCTATCCCCAACTGGATATATTCAGATGTATTGAACATCATTTTGCCATCGGTGGAGGAAACTGCCGATTTGACCGGTAAGAAGCCCGGTGATATTATCACTATCGCCGTGAAAGATATCGATTTAGTGAAAAAGGTACGTATGCCGAACGGTGATGAAGTGGAATTTGCCGCAGAAGAGGGTAAACTGATATTTACGCTTCCGGAGAATATGACCGATGGCGCTGTAGTGATGGTTCCCGCTTCGGGTGTGGAAGTGGCTATTGCCAACATCGGCATGGCACTGCCCGAAAAGGTAGTGGCAACTCCGGCCGACGGGCTGCGCGGTGGTGACGTGATTACATTGACCGGCCTCAATATGGAACTGGTGACTACCATTACATTCCCGGGCGTTGCCGATGCAGTGAAGCCTGAAGCGAAGAGTGCTACGGAAGTGAAAGTTGCGATGCCTGCCGCAGCCATCAGCGGTGAATTGCTGCTGAATACGGCAAGCGGTACTTCCGTTCCGGTAGCCATTGCTACGCTGAAACCGGAATTCATGTCATTTGCCAGTGATGCGGTTTCTTTGGGTGCCGATGTAACCATTCAGGGCAAGAATCTTGACTTGGTAGCCAAGGTGGTTTATACGGGTGGTGCCGAAGTGGAAGTAAAACCAGCTTCTGCCACGGAACTGACGGTTACCATGCCTACCGCAGGTACGGAGTCCGGTGTGCTGACTTTGGTAATGGCCAATGGAGAGAGTGTTGAAACGAAGGCTCTTACTATCAATGCTCCCGAATTCTGCTACATTCCGGTGCTGCCGGGTGAGGATGAAGAATTGAAGGGGGGCGAAGCATTCCCAATAGCTGTGACTAATGCTGATAAGTTGACAGGTGTACAGGTAAATGGAAAAGAGGTTTCCTTCTTTGTAAACTCCAAAGATGTGCTCTTTATCAATATGCCACAATTAGCCGGCGAAGGCACGGTGATTACCTTAATATCGTCCAATGGTTCAATAAATTATACCTTGAACTTTAAACCGGCCACAGAAATAGAAAATGTGGTGATGAATGAAGCTCGTAACCTTGGCTCATGGGCTGGTGAAGATGCTGGCGGTGCATTCCGTATTTATAAAGCCAAGTTGAAGGAGAATGGTTTTGCGGTAGGGTCTAAACTGTTGTTTTACATTACAGCTACAGGTGGTGATGTTCAGATTCAGATTAATCATGCCAACTGGGGCGAAATTACCACGCTGAAATACACTGAGACAGATTGCCCGAAAGTGGCTGAGTTGGAAATTACTCAGGATATTTATGATGCCGTGATGAACACTGCCGATGGTTGGAGTGATACAGGATTTGTGATTCAAGGACAGAACTGCATTGTTAATAAAGTCTCTGTCTGGTATGAGATTTCGATGAAAACTTACTTATGGAAAGGTTCTTGCGGACCTACGAACTGGAGCGGTGATCGTATCGTAACTATTGCAGATGCTGATAAGGCACTTTTAAAGGCAGGCAAGACTATGGGGTTTGAGTTTTATTGTGACCCTTCTACCGATTATTGGCAGGTGGAATTTATGAATTCCTGGTGGAATACGCTTCCTTCATTGATGAATGCTGACGGGTCTCGTCACATTTGGGAGTTTGCCGCTACAGACACTTCTCTCACTTATACAATGACTCAGGCTGATATTGACTTAATAAATAGCGCTAATTTGATGTTCTGTGGTAATGGAGTCGTGATTACGGCTGTTTATGTAGAATGATAATTTTAATAATTGCAATACGATTATGAAAAAGATAAGTATGAAATGCGCGTTTTTGCTTGCAGCGATATTGTCTTTCACTGCTTGCGATACAGACGTTGAACATGATATTCCCGAAGTGGAGGCACCAGTATTGGTGTCCACCACTCCGGAGGCGAATGCCGCCAAGGTAAAGAGGGGCGAAATCACCATTGAGGTGAAGTATGACAAGAACGTGTTCTTTGCTACGAAAGATCTGGAAAAGATTTCGTTTACTGGTGGCACACTGATTAGTGCTGACGTGTATGGGTCGAGCAATGTATTGACACTGAATGTAGAAGTACCTGGACGCGAAACTTTATGTACGCTTTCCATTCCCGAGGGCGTGGTGTTAGGCCCGAACAATATGCCTGCTCCGGCAGTGTCTCTTCAGTTTACTACCGTTGCTTTGGATAAGACACCCGTAGCCGCAATTTCTGCCAAAGCTGTGAAACTTTATGATTATTTGCTGGCCAATTATGAGAAGAAAGTCCTTTCAGGCATGATGGCTAAAGAGTCGTGGAATACGGACATGGCTGAACGCGTGTATGAGTGGACCGGTAAATACCCGGCACTTAATACTTTCGACTATGGACATTTGGCATGGTCTTTGGCCGGTGCTGACTGGATAAACTATGGCGACATTACCCCTGTGAAGGACTGGGCTGATAATCACGGTATCGTATCATGTATGTGGCATTGGAACGTACCTAAGTTTGCTCCTGTAGAAGAAAGTATTGCCGCTACAGTTTGGGAAGGAGAAATAGTGACGGGTAACTGGGCCGAAAGCATTGACATCCGTAAGAGTGAAGGTTTTGATACTTCCGTATTTGATAATACTAAAGCCGGAGACTATATTATCGTCAAAGTGAAAGATTTGGATGCCGCTGCCGGTTGGTGGCAAGGCTCCGTGAAGAATGCCTCCTGGACAGATTTGGTAGCTGGGTCAGGTGTGGTAGAGTTAACTTCCACTCAGACTTCCTATGCTATCCGATTGACAGAAGAGGCCTTGAATGAGGTAAAGGAGAATGGATTGGTTATCAGTGGATGCAACCATACGGTTACAGGCGTTTACATCGGTACGCCTGCCACTGTCTATGATTTGGGGACGGACTATACCTATAAACCCGATGAGACGACTTTCGATGCTGCCAATGCCACGGTGGAAGGAACATGGGAAAACAAGGTGTTCACTTCGGATATGGCTGCCGTAGCCGGTTACCTGAAGTTGCTGAAAGATGCTGATATCCCTGTGTTGTGGCGTCCATTCCACGAAGTTGCGGGCAAGTGGTTCTGGTGGGGGAAAGACGCTGCCAGCCATAAGGCTATGTGGATTGCCATGTTCAACTATTTCAAGGCTCAGGGATTGGACAACTTGATCTGGGTATGGACTACGGAAACCGGTGATGATGATTGGTATCCGGGCGATCAGTATGTGGATATTATCGGACGTGACATCTACTCGAAGGATGCGGAAACTTGCGCATCGCAATATGCTGCCATTTCGGCTACGTATGGGAATAAGATAGTTGCATTAAGCGAATGTGGTACTGTGGGTAAGATTTCGGAGCAATGGGTCGCTGGTGCATGTTGGTCTTGGTTTATGCCCTGGTATGATGGTGAGGGAGAAGATGGAAGTCCGATAGTTCATGCCGATGAAGTTTGGTGGAAGGATGCTATGGAACAGAGTTATGTGATAACTCGTGACGAGGTGCCTTCTATGGAATAACTTTTTCTTCTTAATTTAGAATGAATTGAAATGTGGTAAGTAATAAACTGCGTTTTGTGATCTTACCACATTCTTACAACCAACACACTTTAGTGAAAAATTAAATTGAAACTATGAAGTATCGTATCGGATTACATTTATTTTTCTTCTTGTTTGTATTGTTTTGGCTTTCTTCATGTGAGAATGATGATTTCAGTTTAGATGAATATGAAAATTCTAATTCCCATTTGATGTCGGAAGCTCGACATTATTTCGAAGAGTATGCTTCTATTGAAATGGAAGGTGAACCTACTGGATTGCATCCTGGTAATATTGCTCCTGAATGGAGTAAGGCTAAAGTTTTTATTCGTCCTGAAACCATGACAGTAAATGTTCCTTTAATAACTGAAGCTACTTATGAAGGCTCTTTTTATAATGATGTTGATACAGTATCTGGTGAATTCAGGGATACCTACTTTACTGTCATGTTGCAAAAACTAGTAGTTGTTAAAAACTTGGAGACAGATATTTATAGTTGCTATATTGCAACTATTATTCCTTCTGAAGAGTATGCAACAAAGAATAGGACTAAAATAGACAAAATGTGTTATAGTGGTGACCCAAATAGTGAATTTAGTGGCACTATTGTGTATTCTACTGTTACTACCAATTATACAATATCTGTTGAGAAGTATATCAATGGAATATTGTATGACCAAAGGTCTTTGTATTATGCTAGTGCCGATCTCTATGAGTATCTTAATGAGATGGCTCAATTTTTGTGTTCTGCACGTATTAACAGAAATGTAAGAACCATGACGAAAAATGGGGAATTTGGTGGTGGAGGTTCAATTGAATTACCGGAAGTTGTCATAACGCCTGATCCTAAACCAACTCCGCCTCCACCTCCACCATCGTTACCTCCTCCTTATACCCCTCCTACGGATCCCGTAATGCCTCCTCTAGGACCTCCAGCTTATCCGCCTGGATATGTTCCTCCTACGTCGCCGCCACAGACAGGTGGAGGTAGCAGTAGCGGTGGAAATCAACAACAGCATCCATTACCTAAATTGACTAGTCCTGCTCCGGAATATGATGCGATGACTAAAAAAATTAATGCAATATTAGCTCAGATTTATGAAACTTTGAAAGAAATGGGAGTTGATTTATCTGAATTTAAGATTGAAATAAGTATGGGTTGTGCAAGTACTGCTAGAAGAGAAGCAGATGGAACCATAGGTCTCTGTATGAAATTTGTTAATGGAGGATATTCTCTTAATGATCAAAGTTCAATAATATGGCATGAGGCTTATCATGTTAGAAATGATGATCCATGTAATATGGATGAGCATAAAGTACCTTCGGGAATAGGATATTCAAATATTCCTTCTGATATTGAAGATTATATAAGAAATGAATTACATGGTGGAAGAATCTCAGATCAGGCATATAAAGATGAAATAACTGTGTCTCGCATAAAATCTCCTGTGTATTATAGGAATGAAGTATCAGCTTATCAGGCAGAAATGAATAATGGAATAAATGTTTCCTCCTCATATGCTCGAGAGCGGAGTTTCTTATATTGGAAGCACCAGCAAGATCTAAAAATAGCAGAACAGTATTATAATAAATAAATATTTAGAGTATGAAAATAAAGAATTTATTATTAATTATAATTGTGTTATTACCAATGGGATTAATGGCTCAACCAGAGATAATTCTTGGTGCCACTTATTTGCCATACGAAAATACGATATTAATTCATGTAGTTAATAGTACGGATAAGTCAATACGAATACGAAATAGCTATGGTGCTAGTTCCGGGAGCCTTATACAATTTAGTCTTATGGATAAAGCAGGAAAAAGAATCTCATTGTATGATGCTGTCTTTTATGAAGGCATAGACTATCAGAGATTTGTGTCCATTAATCCGCGCTCGACTAAAACGTTTAGATTTCCTTTAAAATATATGTGTCCTTCAAGTCATAGCTTAGCAGATGTCTATTCTGTTGATGCGAGCTGTTTTATTAACTATTCAATTCCGGAAGAAGAAAGATTTGAGTTTATTCATAAGGTTTTACCTATCAAAACAAAGCAAGATTTAATGATTCATTCTATGTACGATAGTCATAATCAGGATATGATGATTGTTCTTTATAATACGTCTGATTATGAGATTGCAGTTCGTAATTCGGGTACGGCGATTAAATTTGGATTTTTGGACCAGCAAGGTACAAGATTGGCAACAAGGAACTACCCATTTAGATTACAAGAGTCAGGAAGTGTTCTAAATATTATTAAAGTAGCACCGCGTTCAGAGGTAAGGTTAACCTATCTATTTAGTTACATTAGTAATGGATTGGCTGAGCAGTCTAGAGTTACAACTATTGAAGCTAGCTGTTCAGCACTTTATGATATTCCATCTCAAAATATAACTAATAAGTCTTCATCGAGAATTGTTACATTTAAAATAAAGTAGATTTGAATGTTGAAGGGGTATGTATTTAAAAATCTTAGAACATGAAAGAATTTATCCTTTTTCTTGTATTCTTATTTTTCATGTCTTGTAATTCTCGTACCGATAATCCTTTCCAAATCCGGGAAGGATTATCGAAGGCTGGCGATAATTGTAAGCAATTAGAAGGAGTCTTGGAACATTATAGTAAAAATCCGGCAGACAGCTTGAAACTTAAAGCTGCACAATTTTTGATAGCTAATATGGAAGGAAAATATTCAGAATACTATAATACACCATGGCAAAACATCGCATCTGCTTTGTATCGTTGGAATGATATACCGGATGAAGAAAGGTTATTAGTGAAGCATGATTGGGGAGAGTTAAAAGTTGAAGAGGATGTAAAGTTTATTACATCCGAATATCTGATTAATAACATTGAGTTAGCATTTAAAGTGTGGATGGAACAGCCTTGGGGCAAGAATATTTCTTTTGATGTTTTTTGTGAGGAAATACTGCCTTATAGAGTTGGAAAAGAGCCTTTGGAAAATTGGCGTGAAAAAATACTGATCGCTTTTGCCGATATGAACAACTACTTCAAGGAGCATCCGGACATAACCGCAGTTGAAGCCTGTGGGATGGTGAACAAACAATTGCCGGCATTTACTTGGGTGAGTACCCCTATGCCGGCAATGAACTATTCAATGTTGATGAGTACACCGAGAGGTACATGTGATGAAATGGGGGCATTGGCGATTTTTGTAATGAGAGCGTTGGGGATACCCGTAACCAGAGATTTTACAATACAATGGCCAAATCGGAAACTTGGACATTCCTGGAATTCTGTTTGTGATAGTAGCGGGACTCATATATCTTTTATGGGTGTGGAAACTAATCCCGGTGATTACCATTTAGGTACGCGACTCAGGAAGAGTAAAGTGTATAGGAATACATTTGCTCGGCAAAACCATATTAACGAAGCTGATAGTCTTATTCCCTTTGAGCTGAAGAATCGGTATATGAAAGATGTTTCTTCGGAATATGATGGATGTAATTTTAACGTAGAACTACCTATTATTAATCTTGCAGACGTGGGCAAGTATGTGTATTTACTCTCAATGGGAAAGGAGGCATCTGCTGTTGTAGGATGGGGGCAGATTGAAGATGGCAAAATGTCTTTTTCCGACATAGGGAAAAATGTTCTTTATTTGCCTGTATCCTATCAGAATGATGAATATACTCCGGCTGGGTATCCGTTTCGATTGGATGATAGCGGTCAATTACGGGTATTTCAACCTGATATGGAAAAATGTGAGACCCTCATAGTTTCTGATGCCGGTAAGGATCATCCGTGGTTGTATCGTATGCAGCAGGGAGTTTTCGAAGGAGCAAACCGTATGGATTTTTATGACAAGAAAGTACTGTACATTATCAAAGATATGCCTGGTTCTGATTATGAGAAAGTGGGAATTACTGATCTTACTCCTTATCGGTATTTGCGTTATGTATCACCCAAAGGGGGACATTGTAATGTATCCGAAATTCAGTTTTGGGGTAAAAATGGACGTAAACTTGATGGCAGAAGAATTGGGACTTCCGGTTCATGGTATAATTCGCCAGCTACTAAGGATAAAGCTTTCGATGACGATATATATACGTATTTTGATGCTGCTGAAGCGGATTATGCCTGGACAGGACTTGATTTGGGAACGCCGCAAGTTCTGGCAGAGATTCATTATCTGCCTCGTATTGAAGATAACCGGATCATTCATGGCAATAGGTATGAACTATACTATTGGAACGGAGATGACTGGAAAGTTCTTGAGAAAAAAACTGCGGAGATGAATCGAGTTCATTTTCAGGTACCATCGAATGCGGTATTCTATCTTAGAAATGCAACGAATGATACAGAAAGCAACAAATATTTTATGGTAAAAGATGGTAAACAAGTATGGATTTAAAATACTATTAATGAAGTGGAATAATTACTCATTATTATATATAGCTGTTGTTTTGTTAATGATTGGGTGTGATAAGTCCGATGACGATACATTTAATCGCACTGTTCTGGTTTATATGGCGGCGGATAATGACCTTGCTGATAGTGCATTGAGGAATATTGAGCAAATGAAAAGTTCATTTCCTATTAATAGTGATAATAACCTATTGGTATTTGTTAATCTTCCGGGAGAAAAACCTTATCTGATAAAAATTGAGGCGGATACGGAGATAGTAGTAAAGCAATACGAAGAATTTAATTCTCTTGAAGTACAGAATATGCATAGGGTATTAATTGACATGATTGGTATATGCCCAGCAGATAAATATGGGCTTGTTTTGTGGTCACATGCTAGTTCTTGGCTCCCAGTAGGATTTCAAACAAGATCATTCGGAGAAGAAAAAGGTATGCAAATGGATATTATGGAATTATCTGATGCATTACCTGTAAAATTTGATTTCATTCTTTTTGATGCTTGTTTGATGGGGGCTGTAGAAGTGGCCTATGAACTGAAGGATAATGCTGATTACATAATTGCATCCTCAACAGAGACACTTTATACTGGTTTCCCTTATGATATGATTATTCCAGATTTAATGGCTGTTTCGCCCGATTTACGAAAAGTCGCAAAAAAATATATGGATTATTATCAGCAATTAATAGGAATATATCGCTCTGCTACCATATCGGTTATTAATACAAGAGAATTAGAGAAATTAGCTCAAATAACATCATCGTTGTTGGCTGGGAATTCAATTAATTGGGGGCTATTCAATCGTTCCATTGTACAGCGATTGGATAATTATGAAGAACAATATCTTTTTGACTTTTCCGATTTTATGCATAAAGCATTTATAGGCAATCAGACAGAACTTTTTGATAATCAATTGAGGAAAGTTGTATTATACAAAGCGAACACAGATGAGTTTATGGGAAAATTTCTCATTACAACTTATTGTGGTCTTAGTTCGTATATCCCATTGATATCAAGAAGTGATTTGAATAATTATTATCAAAAGCTAAAATGGTGTAAGGATAGTGGATACAGGAACTTATTTTAATTTGGTATGTCAAAAATCACTTCTATTATAGTTTGTCTTTGTATAGTTTCACTCCCATTTTTATATAGTATTTCGGGTGATATTCTTGCAAATGAATTGATTAGTTCTTTGCTCGTTTTTTTGCTCTTATTTGTTGTAGGCATACAACTTATATATACCTTATTTCAAAGGGGTGAGAAAATCGTTTACATTAATATTGTGGATATATTAGTAGCAAGTTTTTTCTTTTACTGTTTGTTCTGTATATTGATAAACAGGGAGTGGGAAACAGACAAATATTTAATATATAAGTGGAGTGCTGTGATATTAAGTTATATTTTTTTTCGTAATTGCCATTGTTCAATAATCAATCTCTTAATAGCTTGTTGCATTTCTGGTATATTTCAATCTATTATTGCTATTTGTCAGGATAATGGTTTAATAGCAAGTCGTAATTTGACATTTGATGTTACAGGTTCATTTAATAATCCGGGCCCTTTAGGAGGATATATCGCTATTTGCTGTACCATAACTATAGGTTTATTGTACTATGTAATAAAGAATAAGCAGAATATGATATTATTCTTTCTATCGCTAGCCCTATTCATTCAATTATATGGTCTTTATTTGACTGAATCGCGTGCCGCAATTCTTTCTCTTGTATCCGGTTGCTTATTTGTGGCACTTAATTCCATATTATTGAAAAAGATAACTAGAAAGAACAAAAAGAGGCTATTTATTATTGCTGGTTTGGCATTTATTGTCGGAGGTTGGTTTATATACCAATACAAGCCTGCTTCCGCTGATGGTCGATTATTAATATGGCGGGTTTCGGCAGATATGATTGCTGATGCTCCTTTCTTTGGGTATGGAGTTAATGGCTTTTCAAAAGAATATATGATTTATCAAGCTAATTATTTCAAAGAAACTCCTGCTTCCTATTTCATACCGGTTGCTGATAATGTTGTATATCCTTTCAATGAATTTATCCGTATTTGGATTCAATATGGGGGTGTCGGTTTGTTATTGGTTATATTATTGTTTTACTCTATTTGGGTTAATAGTAACAAAAATGAGGAAAGCGATATTATGAAAGCCGGACTATCTGCGTTATTGATTTTTTCTTTCTTCTCCTATCCTTTTTCTGTTTTTCCTTTACTACTGTTTTGTCCCTTTTTGTGCGGGTTAATGCAATATAAAATATACTGTAATTTCAGAATCACTAACTTGAAACGGATTCTTATGATTTTGATGACTGTAATACTAATGATTCGAACATCTAAGGATATTTTGTTTTTGGAAAGTATTTCCTGTTCACTCTTGACACTGTATGAAAAGAATGGTTCTGATATTAGTCATAGTGATTATGAAAAGATAAAAGGAAATACTAATTTCAATGATTATTATGCTACTTGGTTAATCCAACAATCTGAAACGAAAAATGAGCGACTGAAAGAGATATATCCTTCTTGCGAAATTTATTGTTTATTAGGTAACTATTATATAGAGCATGGAGATTATAAATTGGCGGAGTATTATTTTCAGGAGGCATCATTCATGGTACCAACTCGAATAAGACCTAAATACAATCTTTGGGAATTATATAAAGATATTGGACAATCTGAAAAAGCGATAGAAATAGCAAATGCTATTTTAGCAATGAAACTTAAGATTGAAAGTACCTATACATTGAGAATGAAACGTAGAATAAAGGAGTATTATAAATATTGAAATACTGTCTTACCCTGTATTTAGTTGATACTAATAGTAGTCAACCAAATACAGGGTAAGACAGATTCCGGTAGCTGTGTCTGTAGGAACTTGGAAAATGAAATAATACTGTAAAGGGATAAAATTGTATCATTATCTTTTGTGTCTATCCGCTATCTTTGCATCGTAATGTTTATGAAAAAATATCACTATATGAAATTAAAACTAATAGTAATAACTTTAGCGGTGAGTACCTTGGTTGCTTGCAATCTTTCTAAGAAAGAAAAGGTGGCAGATGACGGAACTTTAGCTGCGCGTACCCCCGAGACCGAGAACCTGCTCGCCCATCTTAAAAAAGTATCATCCTGCGGCTTTATGTTCGGCCATCATGACGACACCAACTATGGCATCGGCTGGGAAGGCGATGAAGGGCGTTCTGATGTAAAGAGCGTCTGTGGAGACTATCCCGCAGTCATCAGTTTCGACCTGGGACATCTGGAACTGGGCGATACGTTGAGCCTGGACAAAGTGCCGTTCAGCAAAATCAGAAGAGAGATATTGAACCAATATAAAAGAGGAGGGCTATCCTCTCTTAGCTGGCATCTGCGCAATCCGCTGACAGGGGGAGACTCCTGGGATGTGTCAGATACGACGGTGGTGAAGTCCATTCTGCCCGGCGGAGCCAATCATGAGAAGTTTGCAGGCTGGGTAAGTAAAGTATCGGCTTTCATCAACTCCCTGCAAACGGAAGACGGAGTGAAAGTTCCGGTACTCTTCCGCCCGTGGCACGAACATACGGGCAGCTGGTTCTGGTGGGGAGAGAAGCTCTGTACGCCTGAAGAATACAAAGCCCTCTGGCACATGACGGTGGATATCCTCCGCAGCGATGGAGTGGACAACGCCCTGTATGCCTATTCCCCCGGCAGTGAACCGCAAGATACGGCACAGTATCTGAAACGCTATCCCGGTGACGACCTGATAGATGTAATCGGTTTCGACACCTATCAGTTCGACCGCCCTTCTTATCTGGCGAATGTGGGCAAAAGTCTGGCTATCGTAGACAGTATAGGCCGGACGCACGATAAAGTGATAGCTATCACCGAGACGGGCTACGAAGGCATCCCCGATCCGAAGTGGTGGACTGAAACCCTGTTGCCGGCCATTGGAGATTATCCGATAGCCTACGTCCTGGTGTGGCGCAATGCCCGCGAACGTGTCACGCATTTCTATGCCCCCTATCCCGGACAGGCGTCAGCCGAAGATTTCGTAACATTCTATAATCATCCCAAGACCCTTTTTGCGACAGACGTAAACTCTTTGTATAAATAAGATAAACAACGAATATGGAAACTTTTAATGATAAGGTATCAAGACTCTTTCAGGAACACGAGGAGTTGATCACGAGAAAGAATGAACCGGTGGAAGGTGGCAACGGCATATTTACACGTTATAAATATCCGGTGGTGACGGCTGCCCATACGCCTGTTTTCTGGCGCTACGACTTGGATGCAGCGTCCAATCCCTACCTGATGGAACGTATCGGCATGAATGCCGCGCTCAACTCCGGCGCTATCAAGTGGAATGGTAAATACTTGCTGTTGCTGCGCATGGAGGGGGCCGACCGTAAGTCGTTCTTTGCCGTGGCGGAAAGTCCTAACGGTGTGGATAACTTCCGCTTCTGGGATTATCCCGTCACGATGCCCGAAGACGTGATACCGGCTACCAATGTCTATGACATGCGCCTCACCGCCCATGAAGACGGATGGATTTATGGTATCTTCTGTGCCGAGCGTCATGATGACAATGCCCCCGTGGGCGATTTATCCTCGGCAACGGCTACGGCAGGCATTGCACGTACCCGTGATTTGAAGACTTGGGAGCGTCTGCCCGACCTGAAAACTAAGAGCCAGCAACGTAATGTGGTGCTTCATCCCGAATTTGTAGATGGCAAATATGCCCTTTACACCCGTCCGCAGGATGGATTTATTGATGCCGGAAGCGGCGGCGGCATAGGCTGGGCCTTGGTAGACGACATGACACACGCGGAGGTGAAAGAGGAAACCATCATCGACCAACGCTACTACCACACCATCAAGGAGGTAAAGAACGGTGAGGGTCCGCATCCGATAAAGACGGAGAAAGGCTGGTTGCACCTGGCTCATGGGGTGCGTGCCTGCGCTGCCGGACTGCGTTATGTGCTCTATATGTATATGACCGCCCTGGACGATCCTACACGCCTGATAGCTACTCCAGGCGGTTACTTTATGGCTCCTGAGGGAGAAGAACGTATCGGTGACGTAAGCAATGTGCTCTTCACCAACGGCTGGATTGCGGATGAAGACGGCAAGGTGTTCATCTATTATGCCTCGTCGGACACGCGGATGCACGTAGCCACTTCTACGGTGGACAAGCTGGTGGATTACTGCATGAATACGCCGGTGGACGGATTGTCCTCTTCGGCTTCGGTGGAGACGCTGAAGAAACTTATTAGTAATAATTTGCAACTCATGCGGAAATAAATATCTTTGTGCCTTTATCAGCCCGTCAGTGAATGGCATTCAGTCCGGGACTGAAATAGGTTCACTCCTGGACTGAACCCTATTCAGTCCAGGACTGAATTCACCCCCGCTCAGAAGGGTGTGTGGACGCGGTGGCAAAGTTTGCGTATCGATGGTTATAAATCTTTAATTTAATAGTATGGCAACACTGAAAGAGAAAATTGGTTATGGCTTTGGTGATATGTCTTCCTCTATGTTCTGGAAGATATTCTCCTATTATCTGCCTATATTCTATTCTAATATATACGGGCTGAGTCTGGCGGATACGGGCGTCCTGCTGTTGGTAACGCGCATTTGGGATGCGGTGTCCGACCCGATGATGGGCATCATTGCCGACCGAACCCATACGCGATGGGGAAAATACCGTCCTTATCTGCTGTGGATTTCTCTTCCGTTTGCCGTCTGCGGTATATTGATGTTTACCACGCCCGACTTCGGGCCTACGGGGAAACTCATCTGGGCATACGTCACTTACATTCTGATGATGACGGTTTATACAGCTATCAACGTTCCATACGGGGCTATGCTGGGGGTGATGACGGATGACTCGGACACGAAGACGGTGTTCTCTTCCTACCGGATGTTCTTTGCATACGGTGGTAGTTTCATAGCCTTGTTTGCCTGGGAGCCGCTTTGCACGTGGTTCAGGGAGATGACCGGTTCGGTGACCGTCAGTTGGCAATATTCCATGATTGTGATTGCTGCGTTGTGCTTCGTCGTGTTCCTGCTATGTTTCAGCATGACGAGGGAGTACGTGAAGAGCGTATCTACGGTTTCCATCGGGAAGGACTTCAAGTCGTTGCTTGCCAACGTGCCTTGGTGGTTGCTTATCGGAGCGGCATTGTGCTCCAACCTGTTCAATACGGTGCGTGGCGCTACGGCTGCCTATTTCTTCAAAGACTACATAGGCGACAGTATATTCCTGAACCTGGGTGATTTCACAATCCTGTTTTATGCCGGGCTGTTTCTGGGTGTGGGAGAGGTTTCCAATATGATAGGCGTGGTGCTGGCAGTTCCCCTTTCGCGCGGACTGGGCAAGAAATCCACCTATATCGCCACGATGGCGGCACTGGCGGTATTGAGCATTCTGTTCTTCTATCTGCCTTGCACACCGGCGGGCTTCTGGATGATGCTGATTATGCAAATCGTCATATCTATTTGTACGGGTATCGTTTCACCGTTGATATGGAGTATGTATGCCGACGTTTCGGACTATGCCGAACTGAAAGACGGGACGGCTTCGACCGGGCTTATATTCTCATCTTCGTCGATGGCGCAGAAGTTTGGCGGCGCTATGGGCGGGGCGGCTGTGATGTGGATACTGGCATCCTTCGGTTATAATACGGCTGAGGGTGCCGTGCAAACGGAGGAGGCGCTGACAGGTCTAAACTTGCTTATGAGCTGGATACCGGCTGCCGTGGCAGTGCTGGCTATGGTGGTCGTGTACTTCTATCCGTTGACGAAGAAGCGCGTGGAGGAGATTAACGAGAAACTGAAACCCATACGGGCGAAGGGGATGGCTTGACTTTCATTTCCAAAACGGGTTCAAAATATAAACTAATACGATTTTTTATGGACGTCAAGAATATGCGAAAAGAGATGGAAGAAGAGTTGACAGCCAACATTCTTCCCTTCTGGATGAACCGGATGACGGATGAAGCGAACGGTGGCTTCTATGGCCGCATCACGGGAACCGGAATCCTGATGCCGGAAACAGAAAAGGGTGCTGTATTGAATGCCCGTATTCTCTGGACTTTCTCGGCAGCCTATCGTTTGCTGAAGAAGGAAGAATACTTGTCTGCGGCAATGCGTGCCAAACGCTATGTGATAGATCATTTCTATGACCGCGAGTTCGGTGGTGTCTACTGGTCGCTCGATTGCGAAGGTCGCCCATTGGATACGAAGAAGCAAATCTATGCCATCGGCTTTGCCATCTACGGGCTGAGCGAATATCATCGTGCCACGGGTGATGCTGAGGCTTTGGAATATGCTGTCCGCCTGTTCGAGGATATCGAAAAGCATAGCTTCGACCCTGTGAAGAATGGCTATTGCGAGGCTCTTACCCGCCAGTGGGGAGAGATTGCCGATATGCGTCTTAGCGATAAAGACGAGAATGAACGTAAGACCATGAACACCCATCTGCATATCCTGGAGCCTTATACCAATCTGTACCGTGTATGGAAAGATGATCGCCTAAAGAAGCAACTCCGCAACCTGATAGAACTATTCACGGACCGGATTCTTAATCCTGAGACCGGACATCTGGAATTGTTCTTCGATGACAATTGGCGGAGTAAGTATCGCATTGTTTCCTACGGACACGATATAGAAGCTTCCTGGCTGATACATGAAGCCGCTTTGATACTGGCTGATAAGACTTTACTGGAAAAAGTGGAACCGCTGGTTGAGTTTATCGCCGCTGCCGCCGGTGAAGGATTGACGCCTGACGGTGCCATGATTTATGAGACTTTCCCGGATAGACAGAAGACCGATACCGACCGCCATTGGTGGGTGCAGGCAGAGAATGTGGTGGGACACGTTAATCTTTACCAACATTTTGAAGATGAAGTGGCACTGCGCAAGGCTTTTCATTGCTGGGATTTCATCAAGAAGCATCTGATAGATTACCGGAACGGCGAATGGCATTGGAGCGTGCGTGCCGACGGCACGGTGAATACTGAGGATGACAAGGCCGGATTCTGGAAATGCCCGTATCATAACGGACGTATGTGCATGGAGATAATGGAACGTTTTTCATAAGTGGTTTAGAGGTTATTTCATAAGTATTTTAGATGTTTGGAATGAGAAGATCGATTGGATTTTGTGTTGTGTTGTGGATAGGGATTGCGTTGCAAGCGCAATCCCTTTATCCTGATTTCAGTAAGATGAATTTCGGTTGTGATGGGAACAGCATCACGGCGGGTGAACAATGGTCGAAGACGGTGGTCGATCTACTTGGATTTGCCACCCATCATAATGTAGCGGTAGGTTCTGCAACGTGGGCGTGCCACCCCGATACCCAGGATTACGGAAGTGCCGGTTTTGCCGGAATATCCGGGGGCTGGCAGCCTACCGAAGACGGGCGTGAATTGCAAATGCGCCATAACAATGTCTCCAAAGTCCATATCCAGAAATTCATTGCCGAGGTGGAGAGCGGGCAATATCCGGCTCCCGATGTCTTTGTCTTTTCTATGGGGACGAACGACAAGGATTTAGGCTCTGCCGAAGAAGCCTTGAGAGGTAATACTCTTGCAGAGGTGGACGTTACCACTATGGCAGGCGGTGCCCGCTGGGCCATACAGACCCTTCTGGAGCATTATCCCAAATGTCGTGTTTTTGTGTGTACCCCTATTCAAACCGGTGATGTAGCCCGCAATGAACGTAATCTGGAGAAGATTGCCATTCTGCGTGAAATCTGCCGTGCTCTCTCCGTACAACTGATAGATTGCTACTCTAATAGCGGTATAACCGGGAAATTCGAACAGCCTTCGGGCAGGGGACGCTATCTGCGCGATGGCTTACATCCCGATAAAGAAGGGCAGGAGTTGATGGGGCGCTATATTGCGAAAGAAATACGGAATAATTTCTTTTAGGTGCGGGTTGATTTCTTTCTGAGCGGATATGAACTAAATGTGATAAGGTGGTAGAGTGATAAAGTGATAACGGGATAACGCTCTGTGATATATAGCGCAGCTACTTTATCACTCTATCACCTTACCACCTTATCACTCTTTTCCATTATGAATTAATTCCGCTAACAGGTTATATATAGAATATATTCAAGACGCCTTCTTAAGCCACTCCTTCTTCAGCAACTTCTCGTCGAGCAACCGGAGTGCTTCCGCCTTGTCCGTTGCCTTGACCACCAGCGACACATCATTCTCATCACTTCCGTAAGAAATCATCTTCAGCGGAATATTCTTCAACGCATCCATAATCCGCGCTTCGGTTTCGATGCACGATGACTTCATGTTTCCTACCACAGAAATGATACTCATCTTATCTTCCACCCATATCCGGGCATACTTATTCAGTTCCCGCAGGATGAGCGAAAGGAAGTTCCCGTCATCCGTGGCTACGGATATGTTATCGTTGGATGAAGTCAACAGACAGGGCATCGTCTTATATTTGGCGAAGATATCGAAAATCTTGCTGATGAACATATAAGGCCGGAGCGTGTGGTTCGATTCGAACCGGATGTATGTGATAGAATCTTTGGTGGCGACTGCCTTCACCATGTTCCCGTTCAATCTGTTGGCGGATATATAAGTCCCTTCTGATGCCGGGTTCACCGGGTTGAGCAAACGGATGGGAATATTCTCTTTCCATGCCGTAGCCAGACAAAGCGGGTGCAGTATCTGGGGATTGAAGTAGATGAGCCGTTCGGCTTCACTGAAACTCAGGTTCTTTATCGTGTCGGCATCTTTCACTACCAGTGTGTCGTTGCTGTGTATATCGACATCTGTCCATATCCGTATTTCCTCCGCCTGTATGGCTGTCCCTATCAGGGCGGCGGTGTAGTCGCTTCCGCCTTGTTTCAGACAATCGGTCTCACCAAAGGCATTCCTGCAAATGCTTCCCTGTGTGAGAAACAGATGCGTATCGGGGTATGATTTACATATCTCTTTCACCTTCCGGCTGATATATTCCTCATCCGCTTCCCCGTTCATGCCGGTGCGTATGAAGTCGAAGGCACAAATCACGCTGTTGTCCACTCCCTGTTCCTGCAAGTAGAATCCCAGTAAGGTGGATGTCAGTAACTCGCCTTGTGCCAGGACTTCCTTTTCGTCGGTAGCGTAGAAAGGCTCCATGCTGTATTTCCATATTGCCTGGAAACAGTCGAGAATGCCCCGGATGGCTTCGTGCTTGATAGTGTCGTCCGTAAGTAGTTCATTGGCAAAGTCAATGAACTGGAATTCCAGCCGGGTTATTTTGTCGTGTGCTTCCTCTATGTTTCGGTTGAAGAAGTTGGCGGCTACCTCGCCCAAATGTTTGGTGACATCTTTGGGAGCGGACAGTACGACTATTTTAGACGTATTGCCTTGAATCAGTTTTGCCACATGTTGCATACCTTTTACGGATGCGGTTGCGTTTCCATCGAATTTGTAGATTTCCATATTCTTCTTTTTTAAGTTATTAATCCAATCTTCTTGTGAAGCCTCCTTGCCATTTCAGAATGGTTTTATCAAAATGGAAAGGAAACTCCCCGCTACCTGTTCTCTCTTTTCGGCCCTTATCTCCTTGTACTAATGGAGTTAAGCTATGAAACCAGTTGCGGGGCTTTCAGGCTCTCTACTATAAAAGTTCAAAAGATGTGCCGCTCGTATTCGGGAAAAGCTTTATATTTGCACACCCTGTTTTTAGCATTATCAGTTTAAACACTTATCCGAATAAGATATGAGTAAGATTTTAATCGTTGATGACGAGATGCAAATCCGTACCCTTTTGGCGCGTATGATGGAATTGGAGGGATATGAAGTCTGTCAGGCTGGTGATTGCAGGGCTGCCCTGCGACAGTTGGAATTACAAAGTCCCGATGTAGCTTTGTGTGATGTTTTTCTGCCCGACGGGAACGGGGTGGACTTGGTGCTGGCTATCAAGAAAGCTGCGCCTAATGTGGAGGTCATTCTCCTGACGGCTCACGGCAATATTCCCGATGGCGTACAAGCCATCAAGAACGGGGCTTTCGACTATATCACCAAAGGAGATGACAATAACAAGATTATTCCCCTCGTCAGCCGTGCGGTAGAGAAGGCCGCGATGAATGCCCGTCTTGAAAAGCTTGAGAAGAAGGTGGGGCAGGCGTACTCTTTCGATCCTATCCTGGGAGAGTCCAAATCTTTGAAAGATGCTGTGTCGCTGGCGCAGAAAGTGTCGGTGACTGATGTACCTGTGTTGCTGACCGGAGAGACGGGAACAGGCAAGGAGGTGTTTGCGCAGGCCATCCATTACAGTAGCAAGCGTGCACGGCAGAATTTCGTTGCGGTGAACTGTTCCTCGTTCAGCAAGGAATTGCTGGAGAGCGAGATGTTCGGGCACAAGGCAGGTTCGTTTACGGGGGCGTTGAAAGATAAGAAAGGGCTTTTTGAGGAAGCGAACAACGGGACTATCTTCCTGGATGAAATCGGTGAGATGGCCTTTGAACTGCAAGCGAAGTTGTTGCGCATCCTCGAAACGGGCGAATATATCAAGATAGGCGATACCAAGCCGACACGCGTCAACGTGCGTATCATTGCGGCAACCAACCGCAATCTGCCGGAAGAGATAGCCAAAGGGCGTTTCCGTGAAGATTTGTTCTATCGCCTTTCGGTGTTCCAGGTGCACTTGCCGCCGTTGCGTGAGCGTGCGGGGGACATCCGCCTGTTGGCAAAGGCTTTCGTGAAGAACTTCTCCGTGCAACTGGCCCGTTCGATAACCGAGATTACTCCCGAATTTCTCACTACGCTTGAACTGCAACCGTGGAAAGGGAACATCCGTGAACTCCGCAATGTGATAGAGCGCAGCCTCATTGTTTGCGAAGGGGAACAGCTGACTATTGCCGACCTGCCGCTCGACATCCAGAATGCCCATTATGAACAGTCGGACGAGGAGACTCCCGGCAGTTTTGAACTTTCGGCTATGGAGAGGCGGCACATCGCCCGGGTGTTGGAGTACACGAAAGGCAACAAGACGGAAGCGGCTCGGCTACTGAAAATCGGGTTGACAACGCTGTACAGGAAGGTAGAGGAATATAAAATCTGAGTTGTATTTCGGGGTATGTAGCGGTGGGCTTTTCGGAAAACATTGCTATCTTTGTATTGTTCAAAGAGAAAGGAGAACTTGATTATGATGACATTAACTCAAAAGAAACAAGAATTTGCCGTATTCTGCATTGAGAGCGTAGCTGCCCGTATGGGAGTTACAGGAGCCGAAATCTATGCCGAACTTTACCGTTTGGGCGCTGTCGAGCCTTTGCTTTTCGACTCTTATGAGGTTTTGCATACTCAGAGTAAAGAACGGATTGTAGACGAAGTGATGCAAGTGATGAGGGAGTGGAAGGAGCGTGAACAGCATGGAAGGAGCTGATGAGATTATTCTTGAGATGCAGAGAAAGCAATAGAAGTTTATCATTCTTTGTTTGCTATCTTTGTGTGGTTTAACTGAAAGAGATAAGAGACTATATTATAAACGAATAGGAGGAAAGCTAATGAAACGACCTGATATTGTCCGCCGCATTGCAGAAGTGATACACCGCATTGCTCCCGATGCGAAGACCATTCTTTATGGTTCGGAGGCTCGGGGAGATGCACAGGCTGATTCTGATATAGACTTGCTCATCCTGCTTGATGAAGAACAGCTGGCTCCTGAGCGTGAATTGGAAATAACCCGCCATCTGTATGAGGTAGAAGTAGAGACAGGAGTCATTATCAGCCCTATGGTGATGCTGCGCCATGTATGGGAAAGATTTACCACGCCGTTTAGCATTAATGTGATGAAGGAAGGGGTGGTGCTATGAAAGAGAAATCGGATTTTTATTCTCGCAGTTGAAGCTTTGACTAAAGAAAACATTTAAAATCTATTTGAGGGATTCAGGAGTTTTCCTGTCGTTTCACAGACACCGGACGGATTCCTGCAATCAATGTGATAAACAGAACAAGAAAGAAAATGACCTTATTTGATGAATATAAAGAATACCCGGGTGAAGTTACGATTTCCCCGTCGTTGCTTTGGGAATACGACCTTTCCCACTTTGATTGGTGGAAGTCGCGGAAGATTGTTGTGCAGCGCGTCATTGAAAGAGGATGGTTAAAGGATTTCTACGCTGCATTCAATCTGTATGGCGGTATCAGTGGTTTCCGGGAGATTATAAAAGAAGTTCCCAGCCTGTCGCCACGCGATATGAACTTTGTCTGCGTTATCTTTAATCTTAAAAAAGAAGAATTGAGATGTTACACACGGAAACTGTCGCGGGAACAACTCTTGAACTCCTGAAAAAACTGGAAGCTGAAAAGCGGATGTCCGGGTTCAATCTTGCCGGAGGCACCGCTTTGGCGTTATATCTGGGGCATAGGGTTAGTGTGGATTTAGACTTGTTTACCCCCAAACCCTTTAATGTTGCCGGATTGGCTGCATTTCTTCATGATAATTACGGCTTCCGCACCGACTTTACGGAAAAGAATACACTGAAAGGAACCATAGACGGTGTAAAGATAGATTGTATCTCCCATCAGTATGGATATCTTGGCAAACCGAATGAAGAGGACGGTATAAGGCTGTATAGCATGGAAGATCTTGTTGTAATGAAGCTTTCGGCTATTGTGGATAATGGTTCAAGGTTGAAAGATTTTGTAGATATAGCTTTTCTCTCTACTCGTTATTCGTTTTACTCAATGCTTGAGTTATATGCGCGTAAGTTCCCCGATACTAATATAATCCGTGTTATTAAGTCTGTTACGTATTTTGCTGATATAGATTTTGAGGAAGATATCTTTATGCTGACAGGTGAACATGATTGGAAAGAAGTTGAAAGAAGATTGATTGATATGACAGGAAATCAAAAGAAGGTGTTCCGGTCGTTTCCGTAAGTTGTGGTAACTTGCTCTGATTTATCGCCCTAACTATAAAAATCCCCTCCCCGCAGCCCTAACCCACTGCCCGGAGGGGATTTCCTTGTCCCGGTATATCCTCTGGTTTTTATCCCAGCGGATCGGGATCAATGATGCCGCCGCCGGAGCCGCTGCCGCCACCGGAATCACCCGAGCCGCCCGAACTTGAGCCGCCGCCCTGTGCCTCTTTGAAGGCGCGGGTGGTGGCATAGACGAAGCCGTTGTCCACCACACCGGCGTTCTCGAAGGAGAGGCCGTCTTTGATGGCGGCCATCAGTTCTTTGGAGGGGGTGAAGATGACTTTCACGTTGCGTATCATGGTGGCGGCGTTGAAGGCATCGATGTTATTGACACCTGAGCTGCCGAAGCTGAGGCGCAGGGTGCCCAGCTTGCCCAGTTGCACGCTGTTGCCCAACTGCAATTGCAGGGGGATGCCGTCGCACACCAGGTTGAAGCCCGATTCCAGTTCGGTGGGGGCGGTTGTGGTGTTGCGGGTCACTACGCGGCACACGGTGCCGGTGTTCAGGCGGTTTTCTACTATGGGCGAGGCGTACCACTTGCCCGGGTCGTCCTTCTTCTGAAGGTTCTTGCGTTTTACAAATCTGAATTTTGGCATAATTTTCAATTGTTTTTTTAGTGTGAAAGCCGCGCAGGCTGGGCCTCTCTGAATACGACCGGACGCGCCACTCCAGGGGTAGGCTGCGGAGGGGCGGGGCGGTGGGACTTGAGGCTGTTGCAATGCAGCGGAAAAACACTTGCACGGACGCTTGACGAATGCTTGCGCAAGCGTTTTTCCGGCGGCTTCACGGGTTAATAATTCATATCTTACAGGTTGCTTATGGTGTTGATAAACAGTGATATATCGGTTTTCTTCCTTGCGGGAGGGGGTGTGGGGACTCTGTAATGGGTACGCGGACGACGCGGATAAGGCGGACGAACGCGGACTTTAATTTATTAATAGTATGGCGCAGCTTTGTAAATCCGCGTTCGTCCGCCTTATCCGTGTCGTCCGCGTACCCATTTTATTCATAACCGCTACAGTTTTAACACACTCTCAATTGAGGTACTCTGCAACTCTTTCACGATATTCTGCCACTCCTATGCGACACCTTGAGGACGCGGTTTACAAATCCGCTTGAACGAACGGTGTCAGGGCGGACTAACGGACGACGACCCCGTAACGGATGACAGCCCCGTGACGGACGGCAGCCCCCTGATGCGGATTTTGCCGCTGGCGGGGTCGTAACTCCATGCGCCTTTGCTGCTGAATGTCACCTTCGTCACCTCGATGCCATAGGCGGGAAAACGTGTGGCGTCGTAGGTGGTGGTAGAGATTTCTTTCGTAAAATCTTTGGTTTGCATGAGGTTGTATATCTCTTCATCGGTGGCATCTGCTTTGTAGAGGATGCCGGATGATGGTGACAGGTTTGACGTACCTTGCCCGCCTGCACCGGTGCCGATGTACAGGTCAATATCGACAAAAGCGTGATGGTAGCCCACGATGGCACCGGCCTTTAGTGCATCATCTCTTCCTCCTGATGCTGTTGCATCTCCCCGTGCGTAAGAGCTGTACACTGCTCCGTATTGATTTCCTGCCACACCACCGGCATTTACTTCCAGTCCGTTACCATTGGCAATAATTTTTCCCACTCCGGATGTACAAGAGGTGATGTAGCCGTTGGTACATCCGGCTATGCCTCCGGCTTGCGCTTCCGCAGCATTTGATTGGGCGGAAACCTCGCTGCCTGAGGCTTCGCAGGCAAGGATGGTGCCATAATTATAACCGACTATGCCTCCGGCAGCGCACTGTGAAGTACTTTCACTTGAATTGGAAGAAGCGATGACTTTTACATCGGCCCGGCAATAACTGATAGTCCCATTGTTATTCCCGATTATCCCTCCGCTATAGTTTTCGTAGCTTGCGGTAGAAGTGGCATCTGTTTTTATTTCTCCCCGGGCGGAACAGAAGGTGATGACTGTAGAGGAGGAAGCCTCCCCTGCAATGGCACCGCAGAATATATTCGAATTGTGAGACACATCTATATCCACATTCCTCAAATGAATGCCTGTGAGCACAGCGGGAGTTGAACTGTCTTTCCTGGTTACATACCCAAACAGCCCCTTATTCGTTTCTCCACTTCTGATTTTCAGATTGGAGATGGTGTACCCGTTTCCGTTATAGATTCCTTGGAAATAGTTGTAAGAGGGAGAAGCGTCGTTCCCGATAGGCGTCCAGTCGTCTATCTCCGCCAGGTTGATGTCTGCGGTTTGCAGCACGCGGGCGAAGCGGGCTTCTACGGAGGAGGTATTGCTTATCTTGCGGGCGTAGTTCACTGCTTCGGCAAAGGCTTTCAGTTCTTGGGCGGTGGAGACGGTGAGGTCGTAGCCGTTGGGGGGCAGGTCGGGGCGAATGTCACCATCGTTCCAGGGCAGGTCGTTGTCGGCGGGACGGATGTCGACGTGGACGTTGCCGAGGGTGACGTTGTAGGTATGGATGTGTCCGGCTTCGTAACTGCCGCTGAGGATGATGCCGCTGTACGTCTTATCGGGATTGGCGGTGTAGACGGTGATGAGGGTGCCGCCGCTGGGAGGTTGCGGCGGCAGGGAGTGAGGTTGCGGCTGCGGAAGGCATCGGGCAGAGGATGAGGAAGGCGAAGAATATGAGTAGGTTTTTCATGTTGTCTTGATTTGATATGTGTGGCTGCAAAAGTAACAAAAAAGCGAGAAATGATTGGGAAATGGGGGCGTTTTTCTGGTTCATGCGGAGAAATGTGTGGCTTTTCTTCCTGTTTTGATAGGGCACCCTTTCATTTTGGAAGGGTAGGACGGAGGGGGACTTTATCGCAATGATGCAATCATATGGTTATAAATCAGTTTGTTAGGATTATCCTTAAGTCTTTGGCACGTATTTGGCAAATGATACGGCAAACGAAATAATAGTATTAATTTAATGAAAGGTAAAAGACATGGGAATAACGATTTCATTTATTTTCTGCCTGTTGAGCGGGTTGCTCGCTTTCGGGCTGTTCTGGAAATGTGTGGATTGGTTTGAAAAGATTTAAGAAGGAGAGAGAATTATGTACACAGCATTATTTGTATTAGGTATTGCGGTTTTCGGGTATTTGATGTATGTGCTCGTAAAACCGGAGAAGTTTTAGTCAATTGACAATGGATAATTGACAGTTAAGGTATCATTCTATTAATGAATTAGAGAAATGAACACAGAAATTTTAGGCGTAGTCCTGCAAATAGTCCTGATGGTGGTACTGGCTTACCCGTTGGGAAAATATATTGCAAAGGTCTATAAAGGACAAAAGACATGGTCGGACTTCATGAAGCCGATTGAGAGACTTATTTTTAAAGTGTGTGGCATCAACCCCGCTGAGGAGATGAACTGGAAACAGTTCCTGAAAGCATTGTTGATACTGAATGCTTTCTGGTTTGTGTGGGGCATGGTGCTGCTGGTTACTCAACACTGGCTGCCTTTGAATCCCGACGGTAACGGGCCGCAGACACCGGATCAGGCATTCAACACCTGCATCAGTTTTATGGTGAACTGTAACTTGCAGCACTATTCCGGTGAAAGCGGGCTGACTTACTTTACGCAGTTGTTTGTCATCATGCTGTTCCAGTTTATTACGGCGGCAACGGGTATGGCGGCTATGGCGGGTATCATGAAGTCTATTTCCGTGAAAACGACTAAGACAATAGGTAACTTCTGGAACTTCCTTGTATTGAGTAGTACACGTATCTTGTTGCCGCTTTCGCTGATTGTGGGTTTCATCCTTATTATAGAAGGTACTCCGATGGGCTTTGACGGAAAGATGGAGGTGACCACACTCGAAGGACAGGAACAACTGGTATCGCAGGGGCCTGCGGCTGCCATTGTGCCTATTAAACAACTGGGTACCAATGGCGGCGGTTATTTCGGTGTAAACTCTTCGCATCCGTTGGAGAATCCTACGTATCTGTCCAATATGGTAGAATGTTGGTCTATCCTTATCATCCCGATGGCAATGGTTTTCGCACTCGGTTTTTATTCCAATCGTAAGAAACTGGCTTATAGTATATTCGGTGTGATGCTCTTTGCCTATCTGGCGGGTGTCGGCATCAATGTCTATCAGGAGATGAACGGTAACCCGCGTATTGACGAACTGGGTATTGCGCAGGATGGCGGAGCGATGGAGGGAAAAGAAGTACGGCTTGGTGCGGCTGCAACAGCCTTGTGGAGCATTACGACCACCGTCACTTCCAACGGTTCGGTGAATGGTATGCACGACTCTACGATGCCGCTCAGCGGACTGATGGAGATGCTGAATATGCAGATTAATACCTGGTTCGGTGGTGTCGGGGTAGGTTGGATGAACTACTATACATTTATAATTATAGCCGTGTTTATCAGCGGACTGATGGTAGGGCGTACACCGGAGTTCCTCGGTAAGAAGGTGGAAGCACGCGAAATGAAGATTGCGACCGTTGTGGCGTTGCTTCATCCGTTTGTGATTCTGGTAGGAACGGCTCTGTCCACGTATCTGTTTGCCCATCATCCCGACTTTGTGGCAAGCGAGGGCGGTTGGCTGAATAATCCGGGTTTCCACGGGCTGAGCGAGCAACTGTATGAGTTTACTTCGTGTGCAGCTAATAACGGGTCCGGTTTCGAGGGACTGGGAGATAATACTTATTTCTGGAACTACGCTTGCGGTTGGGTGCTTATTCTGAGTCGATTTATTCCGATTATCGGTCAGGTAGCCATTGCGGGACTGCTGGCGCAGAAGAAGTTCATCCCGGAAAGTGCCGGTACGCTGAAGACGGATACGGTTACATTTGCTGTGATGACTTTTGCGGTTATCTTCATTGTAGCTGCCCTGTCATTCTTCCCGGTGCATGCGTTGAGTACGATTGCTGAACATTTTAGTTTGTAAGTAGTAGAAAAAGAAAGATATGAAAGATAAGAAATCAGCTTCTTTGTTTCAAAAGGAGCAAGTTATGGAAAGCTTGAAGCAATCATTCGTGAAGTTGGATCCACGGGTGATGATTAAGAATCCGATTATGTTTACGGTGGAGCTTGTGACGCTGGTGATGCTGGTGGTCTGCATCCTCTCGCTGGGAACTACGGAATATGGAACATTCGGGTACAACTTCCTGGTGTTCGTCGTTCTCTTTGTTACTCTGCTGTTCGCCAACTTCGCTGAGGCCATTGCCGAGGCTCGTGGTAAGGCTCAGGCAGACAGCCTGCGCAAGACGCGTGAGGAGACTCCCGCTAAAATCCTGATTGATGGCAAAGTCTGCAATATCAGTAGTGCACGCCTGAAGAAAGGTGATTACTTTATTTGCGAAGCCGGTGATACGATTCCGGCTGACGGTGAGATTGTAGAAGGATTGGCTTCCATTGATGAAAGTGCCATCACAGGCGAATCTGCCCCGGTAATCCGTGAGGCGGGTGGAGATAAAAGTTCTGTAACCGGTGGTACGAAGGTGCTTTCTGATAAGATAAAGGTATTGGTAACCCAACAACAGGGTGAGAGCTTCCTCGACAAGATGATTGCCCTGGTGGAAGGCGCTACCCGGAAAAAAACACCGAATGAAATAGCGTTGACTATCCTGCTGGCAGGTTTCACACTGGTATTCGTGATTGTTTGCGTCACGCTGATTCCGATGGCGGACTATACGAATATAGATCATCCGGGAACGTACATCTCGATTGCAGCTATTCTCTCCCTGTTTGTCTGCCTGATACCGACGACAATCGGTGGTCTGCTTTCCGCTATCGGCATTGCAGGTATGGACCGTGCGCTTCGTGCCAATGTGATAACGAAATCGGGTAAGGCGGTGGAAACGGCCGGTGATATTGATACGTTGCTGCTGGATAAGACGGGAACTATTACAATTGGTAACCGTAAAGCTACGAAGTTCTATGCAGCTCCCGGTGTGGACGAACGTGATTTTATTGAGGCTTGCCTGCTGTCCTCCATCTCCGATGAAACACCGGAAGGTAAATCAATTATAGAACTGGGACGGGAAACAGGTCGCCGTATGCGTGACCTGAATACTACGGGTGCCCGGATGATTAAGTTCACTGCCGAAACAAAGTGTTCAGGCGTGGATTTACAAAATGGTACTCAGATACGTAAAGGTGCTTTCGATGCTATCCGCCGGATTGCAGAGAGTGCCGGAAACAGTTTCCCGAAAGAGGTGGAAGATGTGATTGCTGCAATTTCAAGTAACGGCGGTACACCGTTGGTAGTGTGTGTCAACCGGCAGGTGGCTGGCGTTATTGAGTTGCAGGATATCATCAAACCGGGTATTCAGGAACGTTTCGAACGCCTTCGCAAGATGGGAGTGAAGACGGTAATGGTGACCGGAGATAATCCGCTGACAGCAAAGTACATCGCAGAAAAGGCCGGTGTGGATGATTTTATAGCTGAAGCCCGGCCGGAAGACAAGATGGAATATATCAAGAAAGAGCAACAATCCGGTAAGCTGGTGGCAATGATGGGAGACGGTACCAATGATGCTCCGGCATTGGCACAGGCAAATGTGGGCGTTGCTATGAATAGCGGTACGCAGGCTGCAAAGGAAGCCGGTAATATGGTGGACTTGGACAATGATCCTACGAAGCTGATTGAAATTGTGGAAATCGGTAAACAGTTGTTGATGACGCGCGGTACATTGACCACGTTCTCTATAGCAAATGACGTGGCTAAATACTTTGCGATTATTCCCGCTTTGTTTATGGTAGCCATCCCTCAGTTAGCACCGCTGAATATCATGGGGCTGCATAGTCCTGAGTCAGCCATCCTTTCAGCTATAATCTTTAACGCTGTCATTATTCCTATATTGATTCCGTTGGCACTGAAGGGAGTACAGTATAAACCGATTGGTGCCAGTGCATTGCTTCGCCGCAACTTGCTGATTTATGGCTTAGGCGGTGTCATTGCACCCTTTATCGGAATTAAATTAATAGATATGGTGGTCAGTTTATTCTTTTAATAAATAACAAGATAATGAAAACTTTATTGAAATCCCTCAAAATAACACTTGCTTTTTGCGTGTTTTTCTCTGTATTCTATATCCTTATCCTGTGGATATTTGCCCAGGTGGCAGGTCCAAATAAGGGTAATGCGGAAGTAGCGACTCTGGATGGTAAGGTGGTCGGTGCCGCTAATGTAGGACAGATGTTTACAAAAGACATCTACTTCTGGGGACGTCCTTCCCATGCCGGTGACGGTTACGATGCTGCCAGTTCTTCCGGTAGCAACAAAGGCCCTACCAACGAAGAATATCTTTCGGAAGTGGAAGCCCGTATCGATACTTTCCTGGTGCACCATCCGTATTTGCAACGCAAGGATGTTCCGGCTGAAATGGTGACAGCCAGTGCTTCGGGGCTTGATCCGGATATCACTCCCGCCAGTGCTTATGTACAGGTGAAACGCGTAGCCCAGGCACGTGGCATGGATGAGGCACAAGTAAAGACTCTCGTAGACAATGCAGTACAGAAACCGCTTCTCGGCCTTTTCGGTACGGAGAAAGTGAATGTGCTGAAACTGAACATTGCACTCGAAGAGGCAAATAAGTAGTTAAGCTACAAGCTACAGGTTACAAGTTGCTGCGCTATACTTGTGGGCGAATAATAATTCGCCCGGCTATCATGCCGAAAGGTACTCGTCACTCGTCACTCGTCACTCGTAGCTTGTAGCTCGTATCTTGTATCTCACAGAGAGGCGGACAGGCTCCGTTCATATTTTGCCATGGTGATGTCTAAAAACAGGGTGAACGGAGACACGCCTCTCTCTTTTTAAAAGATTGTATTTTAAAGATTGAATGAATTATGAAACAAGTAAAAAGAACGTTTTTTGTAATAGCAGCCATTGTTGCTGCATGTTTTTTCGGGACAAACGATGTGAAGGCACAGGAATTTACCGTGCAGGGTGATTTAGTAAGCTCTTACGTCTGGCGCGGCGTATATCAGACGGGAGCCAGCTTCCAACCTACACTGGGTTTCGGCATCGGCGGCTTTTCTCTGACTGCGTGGGGTTCCACGGACTTCGACGGTTATAAATCTACCGAAGGCCAGGCAAACAAGGAGATAGACCTGACGGCAGCTTACGCATTCGGCGAGTCCGGTCTGTCACTGTCTGTGGCGAGCCTTTGGTGGGCGGGACAGGGTGCCCGTCAGTATTTCAACTTCAAAAGTCATGAGACGGCACATTTCTTTGAAGCTGGTCTGGCCTATACGTTGCCTTGCGAGAAGTTTCCCCTGTCCATAGCTTGGTACACTATGTTTGCGGGAGCCGATAAGAATGAGGAAGGCGCGCAAAACTATTCTTCCTATTGTGAACTGAACTATCCGTTCAGCGTGAAGTCGGTAGGTTTGAATGCAACCGTAGGATTCGTTCCTTATGAAACTTATACGGTAGGATATGGAAACTCCGGTTTTGCCTTTACCAATGTAGCATTGAAAGCTACTACGGCTATCAGGATAACAGACTCATTTTCATTGCCTATATTTGCACAGGCTATCTGGAATCCTTGTTTGGAAGATACCCATTTAGTCTTTGATATAACCTTAAAGCCTTAATGTAAGTGACAGAGGTATCTTGTCTCTATGACTTAGCATAGAATCATTGGCATTGATTGTGGGAATCATTGGCATTGATTGTAGGAATCATTGGCATTGATTATACCCATCATCCGTATTGATGATATGCCAACTCACTTACTAATCCCGGCTAACCCATAATGATAACTACTTAAAGGTATGGACAGAGAACAAAACGTGCAACACTTCCTCGACCTGATAAAGAAATCCCGTCGTGGCAAGTTCAAGATTTACATCGGCATGATAGCCGGTGTGGGCAAGTCTTACCGGATGCTCCAGGAAGCCCACGACCTGCTGGACAACGGCGTAGACGTGCAAATCGGCTACATCGAAACCCACGGACGTGCCGGGACGGAAGCTCTCCTTGCAGGCCTGCCCGTCATCCCCCGCCGCCGGATATTCTACAAAGGCAAGGAACTGGAAGAAATGGATTTGGAGGGTATCATCCGCATCCATCCCGAAATAGTCATCGTGGACGAACTGGCGCATACCAACGTAGAAGGCAGTCGTAACGAAAAGCGTTGGCAGGACGTGATGGACCTTTTGGACGAAGGCATCAACGTGATTTCCGCCGTCAACATCCAGCACATCGAGAGCGTGAACGAAGAAGTGCAAGGCATCTCCGGCATCGAAGTCAAAGAGCGCATCCCCGACAGTGTCCTTCAGGAAGCGGACGAGGTGGTGAACATCGACCTGACTGCCGAAGAACTGATAACCCGTCTGAAAGCCGGCAAGATTTATCGCCCGGAGAAGGTGCAGACGGCACTGACCAACTTCTTCCGGACCGAGAACATCCTCCAACTCCGTGAACTGGCCTTGAAGGAAGTAGCCCTGCGAGTGGAGAAGAAGGTGGAGAACGAAGTCGTCATTTCGAGCGTAGGCGTCCGGCACGAGAAGTTTCTGGCATGCATCAGCAGTCATGAGAAGACGCCACGGCGCATCATCCGTAAGGCGGCACGGCTGGCTACCCGCTACAATACTTCTTTCATTGCCCTGTATGTGCAGACGCCCCGCGAGAGTGCCGACCGCATCGACCTGGCAAGCCAGCGTTATCTGCTGAACCACTTCAAACTGGTCACTGAGTTGGATGGTGAAGTCCTCCAGGTACAGTCCCGGGACGTGCTGGATGCCGTGGTACGGGCCTGCCGGGAGCGGCAAATTACGACGGTTTGCATGGGCAGTCCTGCTTTCCGCTTTCCGCAATCCTTGTTCATGGTGTTGAAATACAGAAAATTTGTGAGCGAATTGGCGCAAGCAAACATAGATTTGATTATACTTGCATAAAATTTAATTCATCAGTGCATTATGAATATTCGTACTAAATTAATACTCAGTGTAGGCATTCTGGCTGGTATGATCATTCTGCTGGTTGCTCTCTCCGTAGTGAATCTTCAGATACTGACAGCCACCGAACCGGACAGTCCTGCCGCCATGCCCGGACTGGAACGTGCTTTGCTGTGGATTTCCGTTACAGGTGCTATTTGCATCCTTGCCAGTATCGTGTTGCTGGTCTGGCTTCCCCGTTCCATCAACAAGCCTATCCAGGAACTGACGCGTGGCATCCTTGAAATCGCCAATCATAACTATGAGAAACGTTTGGATATGAGCGGACACGAGGAATTCCGCCAGGTGGCCGATAGCTTCAACAGTATGGCCGAGCGCCTGACTGAATATCGTGCCAGTACGCTGAACGATATTCTTTCTGCCAAGAAGTTTCTTGAAGCCGTTGTGAACAGTATCCATGAACCTATTATCGGTCTGAATTGTGAGCATGAAATACTCTTTATCAATAAAGAAGCACTTACCGTATTGAATCTGAAACGTGAAGATGTAATCCGCCACTCAGCTGAGGAACTGTCCTTAAAGAATGATCTCCTTCGTCGTCTGGTTCGGGAACTGATTACTCCGGGTGAGAAGAAAGAACCCTTGAAAATCTATGCGGATAATAAGGAAAGCTATTTTCAGGCTTCTTACATCACCATTATGAATACGGATGCCGATACGGATGAACCGCAGAATCTGGGTGATGTGATCCTGCTGAAGAATATCACCGAATTTAAAGAGTTGGATTCTGCCAAAACAACCTTTATCTCCACCATCTCCCATGAACTGAAAACGCCTATCTCAGCTATTCTTATGAGTTTGCAGTTGTTGGAAGACAAGCGGGTAGGAGCTTTGAATGATGAGCAGGAACAATTATCGAAAAGCATTAAAGAGAATGCCGACCGCCTGCTGGGTATCACCGGTGAACTCCTGAACATGACACAAGTAGAAGCCGGCAAGCTCCAGATGATGCCGAAGATAACCAAGCCTATCGAACTTATAGAATATGCCATTAAAGCCAATCAGGTTCAGGCGGATAAGTTCGGCATCCAGATAGAAGTGGAGTATCCGGAGGAAAAAATGCCGAAACTGTTTGTGGATAGTGAGAAGATAGCCTGGGTATTGACGAACCTTCTGAGCAATGCAGTCCGTTATTCAAAAGAAAACGGACGTGTCGTTATTGGTGCCAAGCGTGAGGGAGACTTTGTTGAACTGTATGTGCAGGATTTCGGCAAAGGTATCGATCCCCGTTATCATCAGAGTATCTTCGACCGTTATTTCCGTGTGCCCGGCACAAAGGTGCAAGGCAGTGGACTGGGACTTTCCATTTCAAAAGACTTTGTGGAGGCACATGGGGGAACATTGACGGTGGAAAGCGAATTGGGGAAAGGAAGTAAGTTCATTATGCGACTGAAAGCATAAACGAATAAGCCCCTACAACTATCATGAGAGCATTTCATGATTGTTTGTAGGGGCTAATTTATTCTTATTTACTTTGTACCTATGTTATACAGCCAGATTCCATACGTGAAAGCGTTAGCGTATTTCTGTGGCTTTACTCCATCCGGGCGGAACCATTGGCCTATGTTTGCGAACGGAGTGAGAATCACATCTACCTCACTGCCTTTATATAAGGCTTTCGTTTGATAAACCGGCCCTAACATATTGTTATCAGGCTTATTGATCAGTGTAGGTTTCATCGTTGTATTCATCCGTATATCCTGATCCATATTCACATCATCGTTGCAAAGCTGCTTATTCCATATCATATCCAGCGAGTAAACAATCGGACCGCGTACAAAGGCATGAGGAATTCTATCAGTCGGTTCTTCCTTATACATGATTTCCCCACCTGCTAGTTTATAGGAAACATATTTGCTATGATGACTACGTGATACCCATTTCTCTTCCATAGGGAAAGTGATGCTTACTTTATCCCCTTTTGTCCACTTGCGCGGTAATTTCAGGTAAGTACCGGGCTTTACATCTGCGATGTTTTCGCCGTTCACCTTTATTTCCGGATGTTCACACCAGGAAGGGATACGTAGGTTTAATGTTTTGTTTCTTGCTTTCTCTGAAACAATGGTCAGCTGCATATTTTCGGATTCCGGATAGTTTCCGGTGATTTCAAATGCGAAATCCTTTCCGGTATATTGCGAGGGCATGTATTGATTGATATAAAACTCTTTTTCTCTTTCTGCGTAAATGAAGGTGGGTAACATCGAGATAATCCGGTGTCCGCTTGCTGTGCAGCAATCCGGCCCGTGGAAATAACCGTCAGGCTTACTTCCATTCGGAGCCGTATGATACCGGCAAACTCCGCTTTCACAATCCTGGGCGGCAAATACGTGGTTAATCATCAGGCGTTCCATGGCATCCGCATATTTGGATTCTCCGGTTAATTCCAACAACTGTTGTGTGAGTTGCATCCATGACATTGTGGCACAGGTTTCCACGATATTACCTGAAAGTGGTTTCACATAGTCGTGTTCGTAATGTTCGGCAACACTCACACCACCGGTGATGTACATCTGGCGTTCATGAATGTCGTCCCATGCTCCGGATACTTTACGCAGCAACGTTTTATCGCCGGTGATACGGTAGAGTCGCAGGAAGCCCATAAAGTTCATGTGGAAAGTATGCGAATGTACATAAGGTTGAAGTTTATCCACCCCTAAAGTACCGTCCGCAACGGAATCTAAGCGGGAGAATGCATCCCATCCGCTCCATTTGTCGATGTTGCTGACTACCCATTGGCTCCATTCCAGATACTTCTTCTTTCCAGTCAGTTCATATAGTCTTGTTATGGGGTCACAAAGCAAGGTACCTTCCCAAGAATAGTGTACACTATGCCCTGCAAAGTCTGAGTGTCCGTCCAGATGTTTTTGTTTGTTTTCAGGTGCTCTCAGATCAGAGGGCCAGAATTCCAGTTTACCCGGTCCGAAATATTGCAAGAAATAGTCTGCCAATTTCTCTGCGGCAGTTAGTGCTTTTTTATCTCCTGTTTCTTCATATACTGTGATAAAGGCATGGAAAACAAAATATAATTCGTAAGCGTCCATTCCCCTGACTGGTCTTTCGGGAGACCGGAAACTCTTGGCTGTGGCTCCTACGTAACCGTTTGCTTCCTGTGAGTCAATGATGCGATTCAGTACGCTTTCGGCTTTAATTAGTAATTCCTTGTCATCACCCTGAACTGCCGACAGATAAGCTGATTCTATCCATTTCCCATGCTGTTCTGCCTGTGTCCAGTCCCAAGCCGAATGTTGCCTGTTTACAACAAAGTCCACATACTTATCTATTGGAAATTGTTTCAGGTAGGCATTCCGGTTAACTTCCATACGATGTCCGAAGAATCCGGTTATATTTCTTACAGAAGAAACAGGTACCGGCTTTTCCAGTAATCCTACTTTATCGTGATTCTGAGCATTAAGCTTCGTCATCAAACTGGCAAATACTAAAATTGCAATAATCTTTGTTTTCATACTTTGATATGTTAATAATGAATTGTTTTTAATGGTTTATATGCATTATTTCCACCATATTGTAACTTCTTCGGTGATTTCACTTACTGGTAATCTCACTTCCCATCCGACAGTACATTTCTGCATCGTACAAACTTTCTTACCCACTTGTACTTTGTAAGGAACAATTTTGTCTGCTCTGATTTGTAATAATGTTGAATGCCCAGATTTAGATGGCTTAGTACCCATAGCAGTATTAATTTTATTTTCCAGCATAAAATGCGATTGTTTCCCCTTTCTTTCAATCTTTATTGGTGCTTCTGGTAGAAATCCGTCTCTTGACAAAGTGAGATGATAGCGAAATTCAGAAGTTATAAAACTGAATTGCTGTCTTACCCCGTCACGCGGAATAACAGACAGGGAAGTTTCCTCTTTGCTCAATACCCCACCATAGGCATGGAGACCAAAGATTGAATCCTGTATTACAATTGTGCGGGCAGTATGAAAGGCCGCGCCATATCCTAGGTCTATCTCTCCATCATAACGCCAAGGGCCACGCTTTTCATTTCTATGCAACCATGTATATCCATTCTTTGCACCTACAAAACACCATCCGGTGGCTCCGTCTTTTTCTTTTCCCGGATACCAATAGCCATAGTTGGATGTCTCGTTTCCTGTATTCATTAACGACCATGAGCTAAGGAAAGAGTTATATCCTAATTCGATCCAATCAGGGTTCTTCGAGTAAAGCAGACCATAGTCCAGTACAGACCAACCTCCCATCATGGCCATATAAGACATGTCGCCCGTATGTTGCTTGAATGCGCAATCTGTGCCGGACAGGTAATATTTGGGAGCTATCCACCCGCGTACGGACAAGCCTGCATAATGCTGTTGCTTCATAAATCTTTCAGCATCTTCTACTGTCACCTTCGGGTGTGAATGCCACGTTCTTTTATTTTTGTCATACCATAAGTCTTTATCCGGTTTCATCGGATGTTCTATCGCATATTTAGCCAGGGCATACGATGATTCAAAAGCTGTGCGGTCAAAACTATGTTCCGAACGATAAGGATATTTATCGTCATAAATAAAATACTTGGCTTTTTTCTCCCATTCGCCTCTCAAGTATGCAGCTTCATCGTTCCTGCCTCTTTGTTCCAATCCTTTTATAAGTTCAAGAACTACCCATTCGTTATACATACCCCATTTATAGATATCCAGCCAAGACCAAATTTCATACGGATACTTAAAGTAAGCCATAGCGGTCTGTACAGCTCGATCGAAATACTCATCGGCAGTCAGGTAATGTGTCCATTCGGGAATCATTTCCGCTATTTGTGACATGTGATAATAAAGCTTGAAAATATGTGGATAATCATATGCTCTCCAAACTTTTATCCGATCTTTTGCATCATATTTGTATAGCTTTTGTAAGGCTGAATCACGGGCTACATGCCAGTTGGGTACCCCGTAGATAGCGAATGGATAAGGAGTTTCTTGATCTGCTCGTTGGAGTTTTCCCCATACAAAATTCTTCAGGTAGTATTCTAAGGAAGCTATTTCCGTAGAATCAGGATACACTACATTTTTAGCGGCAACAAAAGGTGCCTTACTCAATATCGGATCATCACATCCCCAGACGTATTCCCACCAACCATTAAATCCGTCGGTATCTTCCGGCCCTCGTAGTTTCCCATATTTCATATCATATACAGAATACAAGCCATCCCACCATTTGCCCGGAGCTTTATGTTGCTGTTTGTTGACAATGAAAGAGCTCCTTTTTTTGATAAGAACATCCAGAGGTTCCGTAGAAAAGAATTCCAGGAAAGACTTTTCACCATGGTTATAATTGACCCAAATAATATTCTCTCCAAGTTTGTGAAAACGTATGTCATACAAGTACCTGCCATCGGGACTTCTTCCAAGCTGTTTAATTTCTGTTTGTTGCGGATGTTCTGCTACAAGAGATTGAATTGTTCCTTTGAGACGAATGGCAACTCTTACAGATAAATCACTGGGAATAGTATATCCGGGGGCGGTACGAACATCCAGTAATCCATTTGTATAAATGGCGTTACGTATGTCCTCATATCGGGAAACGGAAGTGAGTAAAAAACTATAGTTTACTTTTTCTCCAGGTGCCAATACTCTTGTTGTATGAGGAATACGCCAGCTGCCTTCAGTTTTGGGACCAGTACATCCGGAATGAAGATATGCTGTATATACATTATTAGTAGTATCAAAGTATTCCAGTGGAGTGCCCTCACCGGTCATCATGATATAAAAGGGACCCACACCTGATGGTTTAGAAAGTATCTGAAATGAAGAATTCAGAGCTATATTGTGCTTATGTGTAAAGTTGCTCTCAAAGATTGTGCTTGGAGCGGCATTGAATCCTTCTCTCCACTTAAAGGGGAAAGCTATATCACCTAATTCTACAGAGCGGTTGGTAATATTTGAAATCTCGATTTTCAAATGCAGACCATCTTCAGCGAGAGTGTAATATCGCTTCATACATAAAGGCATATAGCACAACGAATCAGTATATACATATGTATTTTTATTTATACAAGTACGTCTGGTCAATCCCGTTTCAAGCATATTCCAGTCTTCTTGGTTGACACGATATCGTATCAAAATATCTCCCCACATCTGATTGTCTGCTATCAGGTTGACAGAATCTCTGTCAACCTGAAAAACAGACACGCCATCTTCTGAAAAATCAGTCCGAAAACAATCGTTTTTCACTGTTATATTTTGGGCGTTCAATCCTGATATTGAGTAGATACACAGGGCTACAAGTGTCCCGGTACATCTCTTTATCATTGCTTTTGTCATATAATGAATTAAATCTTTTAATTTGCGTAGGCAGGATTCTGTGTTAATTTTGGATTGGCATCTACGGCTCTCTGAGGTATTGGGAACACAATACGATGATCGCCTTGCGGTTTATGTGACAACCAGCTTTTCTTACAGAATATGCCAAAGCGTATCATGTCTCTCCGGGTATATCCCTCCCATACGAACTCCCAACATCTTTCATCAAACAGGCGTCCGAATTCTATTGGATCTTGGTTGCCGGGATCTGTGATCTGATATTTTTCAACCACTCCCCATTTGTAACTGGAATTCTCTTTCAATTCATCGTCTGTTACGATTGCTTTTGATGGGTTTGCTTTAAAAGCTCTTTTTCTTACTTCAGTTACTAATTCACCGGCTCCGGGCTGATTTGTCCTTAACAAGCATTCGGCTTTCATCAATAGTACTTCCGAATAACGTAAAAGTGGAATATCTGTGCTACAACTCCATTCTGAACCGGCAGGAACTTCTTGTTTATTATACCTGTATCCTTCCATTTCGTTTGTATAATTTCCGTCAGGAAGTTCTTTGGAGAATATTAATAGTTCTCCTTTCTTGTCATAAACACCGTATAATGGATTTCCTTCTGCATCAAATTGCTGGCCCATCAACCAGGTGTCTTCAAGCCTGGAATCACCTTCCTGATAGGTGTCAATGAATTGTGTTGTACCTTTCGGCCCACCGGCTGCATTGGGTACTGCGTTCAAAAGGAATTTCTTTTGCAGCTCACTATGCCATGAATTCATGAAAAGGTAGTTTCCTACTACTCCCCTATTGTAATCATAAGGGATTGTAAACAACACCTCCTTTGAAGATTCCACACCTTGAGCCCTGAAGGAGTCTTTAAACTCTGGTGACAGATCGCATTTTCCGCTATTAATGATATCGTTGCATTGTGACAGACATTCATTCCAGCGGGCGGTACCCGTATAGACTTCTGCATTCAGATATACATTGGCTAATATAGCTTTTCCTGCCCATCTATTAATGCGTCCATACATATTACCCCCTTGTTCTTCGTTTAGGGAAGGTATCACTTCACTTAGTTCCCTTACAACGAAATTGTAAACCTCTGCTCTTGGCGTTTTCTCCGGAAGATCCTGAGACATGGTCGTTACCAATGGGATATCACCAAAATTATCAAAGAGAATCCAATAATAATAAGCTCTCAATGCCCTTAATTCAGCCAGACCCGTTTGCTTTTCTGTAACCGATGGAGAAGGTATCAAGTCGCGTTCAAGTTTATTAATGGCGCTGTTGCACAATATTACACCGGTGAAATAGTTGTTCCACAAGTCTGAAATCTGTCCCAGTTCAGAATTCCAATTGTGGAATTGCAAGCGTTTATAGATACCCCCGTCATCCCAACCGCTTGCATTAGCAGGGGTTGATATACAACATCCCGTTAATTCCTGAGTTTGCCAATACGTGCCCACATAACCATAATTTAACGCTGCATAAGCTCCTGCGATATTAGGTTCAAAATCTGCAAGAGTATAATTATAGGTTTCTTCTGTAACAGATGAAAATACTTTCTCATCCAGGTTGGTGCAATTGATAGTACCTATCGTCAATAAAAACAAAGATATATATTTAGTGAAAGTTCTTTTTTTCATAATAATTCGTTTTAATAGATTAGAAATTCAAATTTATGCCTAAAGAGAATGTGCGGGCAGAGGGGTATCTGTATCTGTCATCTATACCGGGAGTCAGGCCTGTAACTCCGACTTCCGGGTCAATTCCGCTATATCCGGTTATTGTGGCAAGATTTGATATACTACCGTAAATTCTGAAACTTTTTACCCATTTATTCTTTCCAATCTTCGGAGTGTATCCGATTGTGATATTGTCAATTTTCCAATAATCACCATCCTGAACGAAGTAGCTTACGTACTGCAAGGACTGGTCGTAAGCCAATGGTCGTTTGCCATATACATTATCAAATGCTTTTTCCATAACATTATCTCCTCCTAATAATGAAATAGGAGCTGCGTAATGCATCTCTGCCATATTTAATATCTGAAAGCCGAATGCTCCTCGCATAGTGACAGAGAAATCAACCTGTTTATATCTGATTGTATTATTCCAATTCAGGTAAAATTTGGGAAGACCATTACCCAGAACTTTCTTGTCGGACTCCTGTTGTTCTGAAATCGGTTTGGGCTTGCCATCTGCGCCTTCTATTATCCAGTGTCCGTTTTCGTCTATATCGATAGTTTTATAACCATAAAAGTTTCCAACGGGTTCTCCTTCTTGTATTCTGTGAGTCGGCTGCTGAATGGGGGCAAGCGTGTTTCCTTTATTTTGATGGGAGTCGGAGAAATACTTGTCACTGGATAATGATAGGAGTTTGTTTTTATTAGTTGAGAAGTTGATGTCTGAATCCCAAGTGAAATCCTTGTTTTGGACAGGAACTATATTGAGAGAAACTTCAAGACCTGTGTTCCGTATCGAACCGGCATTCGCTTTAATCCATGGACTAAAATAAGGCGGCACGGGGACTTGATAATCTCCAATCAGGTCTTTTGTTTCCCGGTTATAGAAATCAATACTTCCGGATATCCTGTCGCTAAGGAAACCAAAATCAAGACCGATATTCAATTCTTCTTTTTTCTCCCATCGTAAATCAGGATTAGGATTTCCATCCGGTCGCAACAGATTCGTCCATTTACCATTGTAATAACCGTAACCTCCCATGTTCAGTTTATTTAAGGAGAGATAGGGAGTACCCGGTTCAGTGCCCGTTATACCAAAACCGGCTCTTAGCTTGAGAGTGCTAATCGCTTGGATATTATGAAGGAACTGTTCCCCTTTTATATTCCACGCCAAGGATATTGCCGGGAAGTTACCCCATTTGTGATCTTCACCGAATTGGGAAGAACCTTCATGCCTTATGCTGGCGGAGACAAAATACCTGCCTTTGTAATTGTAATTCACTCTTGCAAAAAATCCTATGAGCTTATTCTCGTTTTGATAAGAAGCTTGATTAGCTTTCCCTTCTTTCAAAGCATTGCCCAATCCCATATTATTGTATGAATAGTCGTCGGACGGAAAGTCATAATTATCCATAGAAGCGGATTGATAGTTCCATTTATTCCAACTATATCCGACTAATGCATTTAGATTGTGAGAATTGCTGAACAGTTTGTTATATTGGGCAGTTAATTCCATCATGGTATTTTCGCTGCGGGCTGTTGAACGTGAGGCATATCCGTTCTTTTTGCTTATAGTGGTTGATTTATGCTTCTTTGTCTCATAATATCCGGAAAAGTTGTTGTTGGTTTCGTTTGAGATCAGATACTTAATGTCCAGACCTTCGATTGGGATAAAAGTGATTGAGGAATACGCCCTTAAGTTAGTTGTTTTATTTTCCCCTTTTGTTTCGTTTAAAAGGGCAACTGGATTAAAAATCATATCACGTGCTATTTCGGTCCAGTTACCATTTTCATCTTTAATAGGACTTGTCGGATTAAAAATCAAAGCACTCTGATATACATCATTACTGTATCCGATGTCGTACTTCCTTTGATAACCATTCAGATTTGCCTCTACTTTAAGTTTGTTGTCGAACATACGGTGAACGATGTTAATACGAGGATAAATCATATCTACTTTTGAGCGTTTTACAATTCCCTCATTCGAGGTATAATCGAAACTGGCGATATAGCTGGTATTTGCCGATCCTCCCCTGAGGTTAATACTGTATGTCTGATTAAACGGAGTTTGTAGTATTTCGTCCATCCAGTCGACTTTGGCTCCACCATCCATTGCACCGGGAATTCCTTGCTGAACCTTTTCAAGGTATTGATTGGCATTCATCATAGGAAGTTTCTTATTTATTTTCTGAAACGAAATATAACTATTGACTTCGATTGATGGCTTCATTTCTGTTTTTCCACTTTTGGTGGTTATCAGTATTACACCGTTGGTACCCCTAGTTCCGTAAATAGCTGCGGCCGAACCATCTTTTAATATATCGATTTGTGCAATATCATTCGGAGAAACGCTGTTAAGGTCTCCCTGAACACCATCGATGATGATCAGAGGAAAGGTGCCTGAATTGAGCGTAGCAACACCACGCAACGAAACTTGTGAAGTGGACAATGGATTGGCATCAGGCGAAATTACAGCTAAGCCTGCAACCTTACCCCTGATTAGCCCTGCTACATCCGGTTTTGTTGCTTGTACAAACTCACTGGCTTTCACACTCATCACCGAGCTTGTCAGTTCCTCCTTGCGTTGTGTGCCATATCCTATTACCACTACTTCATCCAGCCGCTTGGCATCTTCTTTTAATACCACTTTTACAGATGCTTGTCCGTTTGTCTGCACTTCTTCTGTAATGTAACCTATATAAGAAATTACCAATGTACCTTTAGCTGCATTTTCCAGCGTGAAGTTACCGTTAAGGTCTGTAATAGCTCCTTTGGATGTACCTTTCATCATTACGGTAGCTCCGATGACGGGGTCTCCGTTTTCATCTACTACCTGTCCCTTTACAGGGTTGGATTGCATGACTGCTTGTACTTCATTTACCGTTGCAAAAGCATCCTGTGGGTAGCCCGCATAGAGAGCGGATACCATCATCACGGAGAGGAGAGTTTTCTTTGATGATCTTTTAAAATGATAGTTCTTCATGAATTTGAATTTAAAATTAAAGGTTTCTTTTTCTTTCGATAGAGGTGAGCTCATCCATCTTTCGGCAGCAAAGGAAAACAAATAAGAGTAAAGCTGTTAATGCTTATAAATCAAATCATAGGGGGTAATTAATCAACTCTAAATTGACTAATTACCCCCTATGATCTGAGCAAAATTACCTGAAATAATCGGGTGCTTTGCTGCTTAATTAAGATGGATGAGTACTTTCTTCTTTCTTCTCTTTTATCTGTTTCTGATATTCACCGGGCGACATACCGAACGCTTCTTTAAACGACTGGGTGAAATTCTTATAATCACTGTAGCCCAATGCTGTGATAACATCTGCCACAGTTGCCGTTTTATTTTCCAACATCCGGCAGGCATGTTGCATCTTTATATCCTTTATAAAATCCAACGGAGTTTTGCCAGTGATTACTTTTATTTTCCGAGAAAGTGTGGAACGGGACATATTCATAGCCTCTGCCAGTGATACCACATTGAATTCCGGTTCATTCAGATGTTCTTCTACCGCTTTGGTCGCCCGATCCAGAAGTAACTTATCTATCTCGGCAAATTCAGAGGTGGAAATGCTGTCTTTGGTATCCAGGTATTGATGCATTTTCACCAACTCGGCACTGTCCGCCCATTTCTCGTCGTTCTTGCGTTTCATCCGTTTCAGATAGGCATAAATGCTATATCCTATGATGCCCATAACTAGCAGGGTATAAAAGAGATAAGCCCACCAGGTTTCGTACCAGGCAGGTAGGCGGTGGATTGTTATCTCCGTCACCTCATTACTCCATAACCCGTTTTTATCGGTAGCTTTCACCTGGAATGTATATTTTCCCTTGTCCAATCTGTTGTAGAAGGCGGAATTCTTCCGGTCGTTCAGGTAGATCCAGTCGTTGTCTATACCTACCATCCGGTATGCATAACGTATCTGGTCTAAGTTATGAAAATCTAATGAAGAGAATTCGATTTCCAGATTCTGATCATTGGGTGACAGGCGGATAGGCGTATTTATAGGGTCTTGCTTCAACTGGTCGTCCCAAATGCTCTTTCCCATGATCTTGATGTCACTGATATGGGTGGTTACCTGTTCGGGTATGCTTTCCAGTTGCTGGGTTGGTGAGATGGACACAATGCCTGAGATTCCGCCGAAATAGATTTCTCCTTTCCGGTCGTAGTAGACGGCTTTGGATAGCAGACGGGTAAGGAGGAAATTCTTATCCCTAGTGCTGTAACTCCGGTAAGCACCATTGCGCGGGTTGAACTCTTTAATCATCTGATTGGTAGTGATCCATACATGATTGTAGACGTCTACAGTGATATTATTGATGATATCCCCCTTCATGCCGCAACTGAAACTGTAGTCTTTCAGTTTCTCCTTTTGTCTCGGGTCGAACAGTAAGACTTCCCCTTCGGTGGTACCCATCCAGAGGTTTCCGTCACTTGTGGCATCTATGCATACAAAGTCTTTATCGAAGGGATAAGATTCGATACCTTTATCCTGCTCAATCCGGTAGATGCCTTTGTTTCGGATGACAGTCCATATCCGGCTGTCGGCTGTTTGGGTGATGCCGGCAACCGGACCCGATACTTCCGGAATGCTTTCAAGAGTTGCACTCATAATCCGGTATACGAACAATCCTGTCGTAGTACCTATCCATAGATTATTCTGAGGGTCTTCGAATAGTGAGGTAATCAGTCCCGGATTATTTGTGACGTTGCCAAGTTCTATCCGTACATCTTCTTTCATTTCCATATTCTGCTGGCTCAGACCGAAGACGGTGGGGCCATACGAAGTAGCCCATATCCAGTTGTGGTTATATGATCTGGCTATGTTGGTGACATCTCCAAATGGTAAATTCCGGGTTCCTTGACATTGTGAATAGTGTTTGAGCTTTTCTTTCCGGCTGTCATAAATGCATAGGCCGTATCGGTCTTGTGAGAACCAGAAGATACCGTCTTCATCTTTGCACAGTGAATTTATGGCGGGATTCGCCTTTAACTGGTTTCTTAAATCCGGCAGGGGATACTTCTGGACAATGTAATCGCGGATATCGATAATAAAGCTTTCTACATCGAAAGCCGATACCCATAGCTTCCCGTCTTTATCCTTATATATTTCATAAAGTATTTTGTTGCCGGGGGTAAGGAAAGAGGAAGTGTCCACTTGTTCTAAGTGTCCCTCCTTTGTGATGCGGAAAGCAAACAAGTCTTTCCAGGAAGTGACCCATATATAGTGGAATACATCATCCTGCACCATGTGGTAGATAGCTCCCGTAGCATTTCCTGTGATATCTACAGGGAGAGGCTGGGGAATATATTGCGTTTCCGGAGATTTACTGTTCGGGTCGAAGCGTACGATTCCTTTTCCCCAGGTGCCGAGCCAGTAATATCCGTTTGTTTCGTCCCAGATGATCCGTTCAATGTCCATATAATCCCTGTGGTGGAAGTAGGCTTCAAAGTTGTCCGTATCTTTATTGAGTTTATACATTCCGCCTCGGGTGAGGGAGATTATTAAATCCCCGTTCTTGTCTTCGTAGACGATGTACACAAATTCAGGAGAGTGGTTGTATTCGGTTTTATACCGCTTTATCAGAGTGCCGTCAGCCTTGAACCGGAATAATACGCCATGCATGCTTACCCATATACTCCCGTCCCGGGTTACGTTTATAGTGAATACATTCTTGTCGGAGCACTCCTGCAAATCCATGGGAGTGATCCGGCAGGTAGCCTTATCCAGTATATAGCCTCCCTTCATGGTTCCGAACCAGATTTTTTTGTCGTGGTCTTCGGAGATATAAGTAATATAATTATCCGATAAGAGTCCCGGGTGATACAGATCGGAGCGGAAAACGCGGATATTGTATCCGTCGTTTCGGCAGAGACCGTTGAAAGTGCCGTACCACATGTAGCCATCGCTGTCCTGAAATATACGATGGATGGCATTCACCGGAAGTTTATCTAAGGAAGGTATTTCTCTGACCACGATATCCTGAGCATGCAGCAAGGGGCTGAATATTAAAAGACACAAGAGCTGCATCAGGTAGACTTTTTGTCTGATAATCATATTTGAGATGGCTTTTATCATAGTATCTTTTATATATCGATACACAAAGATATGAATAAAAACTCAGAAATCTTATTACCTGTAATGAATGAAAAATTATTTAATTGATAGTTAATACAATAAAAAGTAGAGTCAGACCTAAATCCGGCTCTACTTTTGAGGTATACATTATATAAATCCTAGCGATATGTTATTGCATTCCATTCCGGTGGAATTCCTCCTTGTAAATGGCGTACAAAGAAATCATAGCGTTTATGTTCCCCGAAATCTTCTCCCATCGTGTGGTGTGCACCGGGAATCACTACCAATTCAAAATCTTTGTTGGCTTTTATCAGTGCGTTCACCACCTGCATGGTTGAGGCAGGATCTACATTATCGTCCAGTTCACCTACCACCAGCATCAGGGGACGGCTCAGCAAATGGGCATTCTCTACATTCGATCCTTCCTTATATTGATCTCCTACGGGATATCCCAGCCAGAGTTCGTTCCACCAGATTTTATCCATGCGGTTGTCGTGGCAGCCACAGGCGGAATAAGCGGCTTTGTAGAATTCGGGATGTAGCAGCACGGCAGTGGTGGATTCTTGGCCACCGGCGGAACAGCCGTAGATGCCTACGCGGTCCATATCCATATACGGATACTTCTCTCCGGCAGCTTTAATCCAGGCGATGTGATCGGGAAGTCCTGCATCTTTCAGATTCTTGTAGCATACGTTTTCAAATTCACGTGAACGGAATGAGGTTCCCATTCCATCTACCATGACAACGATAAAGCCGAGTTCGGCAAGGGAAGTCATGTACCAGTTGTACGGGATGAAAGTCTTGGGTACATACTGGTCGCCGGGACCTTGGTAAATGTATTCGATAACCGGATACTTCCGGTTCGGGTCGAAGTTAGTGGGACGAACAATTAGTCCCCACATATCCGTTTTGCCGTCACGCCCCTTGGCGGTAAATACTTCCGGTGCTTTCCAGCCTTCTGCTTCCAGACGACTGATATCGGCTGTCTCCAGCGGCATCACCACCTTGCCATCTTCGGCACTGCGCAATACGGTAACAGGAGCTTTGTTTACCATAGAGTAAACGTCTACCAGATAATTCATATCTCCCGAGAACCAGGCACGGTGCATTCCTTCTTCCGGAGTAAGGCAAACCAAGTCTTTCCCGTCAAAACCAATGCGGTAATAGCGGATGAGATAAGGATCCTCACCGGGTTGTACACCATTTGCGGAGAAATAAATCTGCCGGTTGTCCTCGTCTACGCGGAGCACTTCGCGCACATACCATTCGCCGCGGGTTATCTGATGGACGGGTTGTGCGGTAGAGCGGTCGTACATGTACAGGTGGTTCCAGTTATCCCGTTCGCTCATCCAGATGATGTGCTTGTTATCCCTTAGGTCGTGGCGGAAACGGCGGGTATAATTCACGTATTTGTCGCTGGTTTCTTCTATCAGAGGACGTACGGTGCCTGTCTCGGCAGAGAGTTCAAGTACACGATATGCCTGATGTCCGCGCTGGTTGTACTCGAAGGTAACGGAACGGCTGTCCGGGTTCCATTCGGGACCGTATATTTCATACTGCCGGTCGAAGAGGTCGGTGCTGGGGATGATGCCTCGTCCTGTTTCAACTTCATAAATGCAAGGTATCTTGAAAGGAAGTTCGTCTCCCGGTTTGGCATATTCCTGCTTGTGCAGTTTCGGTTGGAGCTGATCTGCCGGAGAAGACTCTACATAGTACACATAGCGTTTCTCTACTGGGCGGATTTTGCAGGATGCCACTTTTTTGCTGTCCGGAGACCAGCGGATATAAACTGAGTAATAGTTGCTGAGTGTACCGTCAAGGCTCAACTGCTTCTCTTTTCCCGTGGCAAGTTCCTTCACATATACATTCTGATTTTTGATATAGGCGGTATACTTTCCATCGGGTGAAGTTACGGGAGCGGCTTCTTTTTCGTCATCCCGTTCCATCCAGTGTTTTTGTGGTGCATTGCGGTCGGGCAGGGTACCTTCATTTACCAACTGATTTTTGCGGGTGGCGTACATCCAGCGCTGATTGCCAAAAATAAAACGAAGCGTATCTAAGCTCGGATTCACTCGTAGCCGTTCCAGTTGGATTGCTTCGGGCTTTACTTCTTTGCCGGATGCGTTGCTCAGTGCGCTTGCCAGACGCTTGTGGTCGAACAACTCCTTTCTGTTTTTCTTGTCTGCGTTCACCGATACGTAGATACGGCCTTCGGGCATATTGCGTACATACCAGAACTGATGTGTGCCTTCTATCCACTGCGGCGTGACGTTGGAGTAGAAAACTTTGTTGGCACTGAATTTCTCTCTCAATGCGTAGGCACGGTTATAATCATCCACTGTGCCTTGTGCGAAAGCCATGCCCCCGCTAAGGAGCATGGCTATCGACAAACCTAACTTACAAACATTCATATCTAACTAACCTTTATTGTACTTCCCATTCATAAACACCTGCTGCATTTTTGTCCGGCAGGGTGATTTCCAGTTTTACTGATTTGGTTTTCACGGGATCAAAGTTTACGGTGTTTCCCGCACCTTTTACAACGCCATATTTGTCGACACCTGTGACGGGTTGCCACTGGCCTTGTGCATCTTTATAATATATCTTCCAGCTTTTCGGTACACGACAACCGCCCCAGGGAGCATCGTCGAACCAATATACGGTGGAGCTTGATACGGTAGCTTCTGCCGGGAACTCATACGTGATCCATTCCGTAGTTCCCTGTTTGGGCCACCAATGGTAGTAGGGCAGGGAACGGTCGTTCTCATCTTTCGGAACCAGGCGGTCGTTGATGGCTGAAATGGAGCTTACGCGGTGGGATGCGTCTATTTTACTTTCCGAAGCCAGTGTGGCAGGCATGGCGGGGCGGGATGCGCTCAGCTCTTGTGGCAACCATACTTCCATAGCTCCCGAACCACGGTGGGCCCATGCGTAGTAAGGTATCAGTGTCAGATTCACATCGGTAGTGGTCAGGCGACCCTGATCGTCATAGCCAAGTGTCTGTGCGCCGGTCTTCAATTGGTTGATGCCATACAGTAGATCGGGCTTTTCCACCACTTCAAACTTCGGGTTGCGGTTCATGAATACGCTGAAGATGTCGAAGTTGTTATCCGGGAATTCTGCACAGTATACAATCGGTCCGCGTTCTACGGCAATGCGCCCGCGGTCGGCTTCCACCTTATTGTTGGCTTTCACGGTACGCGGTTCCATGTCGAAGTGTACTTCCACCTTATCACCCTTTTTCCAACGGCGGTCGATACAGAAATAACCATCTTTCAGTTCATTCTGTACGGCTTCTCCGTTTACTTTCACTGTGTATTTCAGACGCTTGCCGTCGCTATAGGTATACAGGTCGCTGGGGACTACCTGCCCCCGAACCCATCCGGGAATACGGACTTTCAGGTTGAAGGGTCCGGCGCTGTTCTTGTTGATGCCGATGGTGATGTCACCGTTCCACGGGTATTTGGTGGTTTGCTCGATAGAAACAGCTTTGCCACCTACTTTCAGGTCGGAAGTGTTGGACATGAAGAGGTTGACGTAAACGTCCTTATCCTTCACTGCGTAGATATATCCCGGCAGGGACGGGATGAAACGGCAGATATTGGACGGGCAGCAGGCACAACCGAACCAGGGCTGGCGCTGATGCTGTCCCATACTTTCCAGCGGGTTGGGATAGAAGAAACCGCCGCCATCTAAGGATACGCCTGAAATCAGACCATTGTATAAAGTGCGTTCCAGTACATCGTAGTATTTGGATTCACCGTGCAGGAGGAAAAGACGGTAGTTGACGTACACGTTGCCGATGGCAGCACAAGTTTCGCAATAGGCTGACATGTTGGGTAACTCATAATTGGCACCGAAGGCTTCTCCGGCTGCTGTGGCTCCGATACCACCGGTGATGTAATATTTCTTGCCCACGATATTGTCCCAGATACGGTCGATGGCATGAATATAGGCAGTATCTCCTGTCAGGGCGGCTACGTCGGCCATACCTGCATACATATATGCGGCGCGAACGGCGTGTCCCACAGCTTCATCCTGTTGAACCACCGGCTTATGTGCCTGGCTGTATTCATCGGTACGACTGGTATATCCACGCTGGTCGAGGAAGAACTTGGCCTGGTCGAGGTATTTCTGGTCTCCGGTAACCAGATAAAGTTTGGCAAGTGCCATTTCGGCAATCTGATGTCCGGGAACACGGATTTGCTGTCCCTCGCCTGTGCCGATTTCACGGCATACGCAGTCAGCGTATCGGATGGCGATATTGAGGAAGTTCTTCTTTCCGGTGGCCTGGTAGTGGGCGATGGCGCCTTCCACCATGTGCCCCAGGTTGTAGAACTCGTGGCTCAGGTCTTCTACCTTTTCCCAGCGTTTGTTTCCCGCCCATTCGTGGGGATGTTTTGGATTCATGGTTCGGCTGGTATAAAGGTATCCGTCCGGTTCCTGTGCGGCGGCTACGATAACGAGCACGCTGTCAATGTATTTGGCCAGTTTCTTATCGGGATACGTCTGTAACAGGTAGCTGGCACCTTCGATGGTTTTGTATACGTCCGTATCGTCGAAAGCCAGTCCGCCTACTTTAATGGTATCACTGGGATGGGCTGCGTTGACGAAGTTCTGGTATCTTCCGGTTTCCTCGCATTTGCTGAATGCCAGGGGGATGGTTACCTCTCGGCTCGCGTTGAGGCGTTGTCCCCAGAAGGAGTCGGTTACTTTCACCGAGGTGAAAGGTACGGGATCAATGGGATACCCGTGCGATTGTTTTTTCACTTGCGCCTGACTGCCTACGGTGGCGGCAACCAGCAGGGTGGTAACTAATACTTTTCTCATGGTTATTATTCGTTTTATGGTATTATTTCTTGATTGGAATATATTCGTCCCATAGTTTCAGTGAATGCAGGTAGCCCGTGAACGGCCAGTTGTGTTCTGCATTCCGCCCCAAAGTTACGTATTGTGATGGTTTTATTAGCAATTGAATATCTTTTTCGCTAATTAATTTACCATTGATATATACTTGTTCTATGCGGCCGTCGAAACAAATATAGATATGCTGCCATTTGCCGGTCAGCTCTTTCATGTCCTTGTATCCGGCATCTTCGTACCAGCCGTAGTGGTTGATGACACCGCATCGGGGCTCCGTGCCATTGACGAGCATAATCTTTTCCAATTCGTCATGCGAAGTCGTGAAGTCGGCTACACATTCGTTTTCGGCAATAGAATCATTCAGTATCCAGGCTTCCAATGTATAGGGGGCATTGTCCAGCAAGGTTGCAGGCAGGGAGAAGTTGGACTGGAATACCTGATGACCATCAAAACTGAAACTCTTTTTTCCTTCCACTTCCTTAATGATGGAGGGGGCTTTGTGGGCTTCGAAGTATCCTTCTATTCCATGATTGGAAAGATAATGTACGGTGTCGCCTGCGGCGAAGTCATCAGCGGTGATGCTTACTACTAGGCCACGCTTTCGCTGATCAGCAGCCGGTAAGCGGACGATATCCGTAGTGGTATCATATTCCTGTTCGGCAGGTGCCTGTTTCCAGTTATAGTAACGCAGATTAGTGATGATTAAGGGTTCGGCTCTGCTTTGAAGCGAAATCACACCGGATGAAAGGGCAGGTTCCGCTTCGTAGCTTTGCCATCTACCTAACCTATGAACTAACCCACTAATTGTATGCTCTTTGGAGGGAGAAAGTAACGGATGACGGTATTCTAGCGTAGTGCCCGGTTCGAGAACCAGTGCGTCGCGTCCGTCAATGCGCTCGGTGCGAGCTGATCCTGCTTTCAGGATAAAAGCACCTCCTAACATTCCTTCATTATTCTGCCATTGGCGGCCATTCCAGTCGGCGGCCGTCAGTCCGAGCCACTGTTGGGGGGCGGAGTCTTCGATACCGGAAAATACCTTGAGGTTCCAGATAGCGCCACCGAAGCCATTCTTTTGTCCACCGGTATAGGTGAGGCGCACGAAGCGGGCTTTGGCTTTTCCGAAATCTACCATTGGGCTGCCTGCCAGATGATTGTTCCGCTTGTCGGCAAAGATAGTCCAGCGTTTACCATCTGTTGAAGTTTCAATCAGGTATTGATAGAACTGAGTGCCATATTCAAATTGTGTCCAGATCGTTTGTATCTGTTGGGGGCGTCCCAGGTCTATTTCAAGCCATTCCTGTCCCATGCCGCACGGACGCCATAAAGTTCCGTTGTTATCATCTACGGCATATTCGGGACGGAAGTTGTCATCATAAGAGGAAGAGGCACGCACGCTTTTACCAAAGGCGAGGTTGGTTGATTTAACAACGGAAGGAGCCAGTGCACCTACGCCTTCATGGGTGGGGGTGATTTTTTGAATCGTTCCGTCTGCATTGAATGTCATGCGGTCGATGCAAAGTTGGCGGTGGAAGCCACGGTTGGAGTGTGGATTATCGTGGCGGTGATAAACGATATAGTAATCATTACCTTCCTGGAGGATACTGTGATGTCCGGGACCGTGAATGGTACCGTCAGCATTGGTTTCGAGGATGCAGCCGCCATAGGCGTAAGGCCCCAGAGGCTTGTCTGAGGTGGCGTATTGTACACGATATGTGTGGTCGTGGCAGGAACCGGAGGAATACATAAAGTAGTAGGTTCCATTGCGTTTGATTACAAAAGGTGCTTCGAAGAAATCGGTGGCTTCGGTATTGGGGATGAGGCGGGTTTCGGTAAAACTCTTTAGATCGGGAGCTAATTTTCCGGCACCGCAACCGAAACCTTTGTAAATGCCCCAGGTTCCCCAGTACATATAGACTGAACCGTCATCGTCCACAAATGTTTGTCCATCCAGAGTGATGGCATTTGTTACGAAGCGGTCGGGGATAAGGACCGCTTCGCTATCGCCTAGGATATTCTTCCACGGACCACGGGGAGTTTCACTGACTCCGCAATGGATGATACAGGGCTGGCAGTAAAAGTAGTAGTACTTCCCATCAGAGTGCTGCATCACATCGGGTGCCCATATCCAGCGACTGTCGGGCCAGTTCATGGGCATCAAGGTCCAGTTTACAAAGTCCTTGCTGGTCCATACTTGTGCGGGGCCAAAGCCTGCACCACTGCCATCGGTAGTGGCATACATATAATAAGTATCACCAAACTTTTTGATAGTAGGGTCGGCGAAATATCCGGGAATCACGGGATTACCCGTTCCCGGAGCATTGAAAACGGCTTGTGCAAAGGCAGAGACAACTCCTATTAAAAAGGAAGTGATTAAAAGGATGGTTCTATTCATATTGTTACTTTATTGTTAGAAAAATTACTTGCACCGCGCAGCAAACTTTGCTCCAGCGCTACGCTGGTCATTTATGTATTTCATTATTAATCGGTATCTCTATTTCATAAAAATATTCTTTCAACAGCTTGTACATTTCCGGATCGTAAGCTTTCAGCTTTACGCGACGATTCATAGAATTGTGTATGCCATTGGCAGGATCAGCGTAACGGTTACAGTTAAAGAAAGACTGTACACATTCAGCAAAATACTCTTCTTTGTTACTTAATGCATAAGTACCGGCCCATAGTCCTTTTTCTCCAGCACTTTTCCACAATACTTCCAGTCGGTCGTTGAAATCCGGTTCCACACCTGCAATTCCTACCATATGTATCAGATGGGCAAATTCATGAATCAAAATATTTTCGCCTGTATATTTATCTTGTGGTAAAGCCAACAGATTCTCTTCTCCGCAACTGGCGGAGAACTCATCTTCCGGTGCCCCACCGAAACCACGGGCACGCCAGTTCCAGTATGCAATGCTGTCCGGCGAATTGCAGATATGTGCAAACTCCGGTAAATCACAAGTATCTTCGTCTTTATCGATAACCATCACGTGACAACCTTTTTTCACCATATGCGCTTTTACATCCGGACGTTTTGATAGCATCAGACTGATGATATCACATGCTTTTAGCAACGCTTCATCGCTTACCTTTTCGGAGGAAGTGACATACAATCCCTCAGTTTCAATGTATTTCTTATAAAAAGAAGGAATATTCTTTCTCTCGGGTATGGACGTTACTTCACCCCGCACCGGATATAACTCAAGCTTCATCGCGAATCCCCCGCCCGAAGCTAAATGTATCTTTATCCGGCTGTTTTTGTCTATAATCAGTTTCTCTGTACGATAATCTTCCGCTTGCTTGTTCGCATTAATACCATCAGCAAAGAGTGTGGCTGTATAGCGAACATTGGAAGGCAGGAACGAAAAGTCAAGTTCTACATCACGTTCATCCCAGTTTGTCATCCCGCCAATGTACCAGTTGATATCTTTCTTTCGTACACTGACGATATATTCTCCCATTTTACCTGCGGCGATAAAGGTAGAATCCGTCTCCACAGGAATTGAAGTGATGAAGTCCACACATTCCTGTTCATTCAGATAATTCGTCGGAGCATCGCACAGCATGGTGAGCGGAGAATCGTGTACAATATAAGCGGCCAACTGATGACAACGGGTTCCCATACTCATCGGTGAGTAATAGACGGCACGCCAGTCGGCTTTCGTTGCATTGCGCATGGCACCCGGAGTATAATCTACCGGACCTGCCATCATACGGATATAAGGGAAGGTCACATCGTAAAGAGGCATGTTATTCTTGATATCCGTCCACTTCACCTCTTCCATACCGAACAGGCTCTCAAAGTTGATGATATTCGGATAAGTGCGATTGATACCTGTAGGTTTGTAAATGCCATGAAGGTCGAGTGTCAACTTATGTTTTGCCGTAGCATCAGCGATACGATATACCATTTCAACGGCAGTCTGATCGTCACGATCCAGAAAGTCTACTTTGAAGCCTTTGATACCCATTTCGGAGTACTTCTTGCAGGCGGTTTCCAGTTGTTTGTCGAGTACATTGAATACTGTCCAAAGAATGATATCAACTCCTTTCTGTTTTCCGTAGGCAATCAGTTCCGGAAGGTCCAGTTCCGGAATGACAGTCAGCATATCACCGCTTTTCGGGTTATACCAACCCTCGTCGAGCACTATAAACTCTATATCATTCCTGCTGGCGAAGTCTATGTAATATTTATAGGTATCCATATTGATACCTGCCTTAAAGGGGACACCTTTCAGATTCCAGTCATTCCACCAATCCCAGGCTACTTTTCCGGTCTTTATCCATGATGTGTCACCTATGCGATTGGGAGATGCCAGTGCATACACCAGATTATTAACAGGCATATCCGTATCCTTTTCAGTAACAGTCAGTACGCGCCAGGGATAAGTACGTGCACCACTACTGCGTGCTATGAAATCACTGGTTTCTGTTACATACTCCTGCATACGCCAAGGATAGAAATCTGTTTGGGTAGGGTAGGAAGCAAAAACACCTTTTAGCCCATATCCATCTTTCTGAGATTCTACAAACATTCCCGGATATGCTTCAAGATCAGATTCCAGTAGAGTTAATTTGGTTTTACCGCAGTCCACTGTAACGGGTAGGAAAGCTACTTTCGGCTGTGCCTTCGATAGTGGGGTAACATCGTATATATTTTGAAAAGCCATTGCCATCGGCTTTTTGTCATTCGTCGTATAAGGAAGATAAGCTGTATAATCTTGATTGAAGTTGAATTCAGCTATTTCATCTTTGACTGTAACACCTGCTGTACGTGTAGTATAGAAACGGTAGGCTACTCCATCATTATAAGCGCGGAAAGTAACTCCAAAACCATCTATCAACTTCAAGTCGAGTTCATTGCATGCAGCAACGAACTCCTTGAAGCGGTAGAAAGGGAATTCTACATTATCCCTGATCTTTTTCCTTTTTATACCAGTTACCTGAGAGTTGTTTCCTATTTCGGTTCCGTCAGCCAGAACCAAGCCTATGTTAGAAAGAGAGAGAATTGTATCCTTTTCGTGCATTATCTGATAAGATAATTTGTCTCCGGTACTGATTTCTACTTTCAGTTTTCCGTCGGGAGATGTCAGTGCGTATTTCTTTCCGGATGCTGCTTCGAGTGAATTATTTCCGCAATACAGAAATAGGGAAATAATGACTAATTTGAAAGAGAGGTTGTTTTTCATAATTCGGTTAATTCTTATTTGTCTGTTTGCAAAGTAAAAGAAAAAAGAGCGAACGGAAAGACTGAATAATATAATGAAATAAAAGAATAGTCCAAAAGATACCTTTCTGTGGCCTTCTGAATGGCTGTTTGTAGTATTCTTGTATTCGATTGGACTATTTTTTCATTCATTTGCATGTACTTATCTGATTCTTATTTATCTCGTATTTAGGGCGTAGCTTCTTTGTACCTTTAAAATGATAGTTCTTCATGAATTTGAATTTAAAATTAAAGGTTTCTTTTTCTTTCGATAGAGGTGAGCTCATCCATCTTTCGGCAGCAAAGGAAAACAAATAAGGGCAAAGCTGTTAATGCTTATAAATCAAATCATAGGGGGGGAATTAATCAACTCTAAATTGACTAATTACCCCCTATGATTTGAGCAAAATTACCTGAAATAATCGGGTGCTTTACTGCTTAATTAAGATGGATGGGTACTTTCTTCTCTTTTATCTGTTTCTGATATTCGCCGGGCCGAACGCTTCTTTCTCCTTAGTATAATAAGAAAAAGTAGATAGGAAGTAAGTAGGAGTAGGTACATTCCGGATATCTGTCTGGTTGGGTGTAGTTTTTGAATGATCATTATATGCGATGAATATGAGAAGCACTTCCTGCAAAATATTGCAGATTCAGTTAATAATTAGTGTTACGTTCCCTTTTCGTTTGTCATTTATGGGCTTATTGTGTATAGTACCTACAGGTATGAAAAAATAATCCAATATATGAAATGATTGTCTAAATCCCCTTCTGAGGCTTTGTGGCTCGACTATTTTAGCATTCATATAGATTATTGTTTCATCCTGTTAAAAAAGAAATCCATTACTTTGTAATACGCTAATTGCAAGAAGAATTATGAAATCCATATCTTTATTACATATTATGAATAGAATAACTAAATACCTTTTCGGTAGTGTTGCCCTTTTTAGTATGAGTGCTTGTAACAACTCGTATGTTCAGCCCGATGCACCGATAAAAGAAGTTCCCTTTACTCAAGTCCACTTGGATGATAACTTCTGGACTCCACGCATTGAAACCAATCGTACTGTTTCCATACCTTCAGCATTTAAGGAATGTGAGAAGAATGGACGCTTTGATAACTTCGCCATAGCCGGTGGTCTGATGAAGGGAGAACATCGCGGTGACTTTTCTTTTGATGATACTGATCCTTATAAGATTATAGAAGGAGCCTCTTATTCGCTGGCTGTGAAATATGATAAAGCGCTGGATGCTTATCTGGATAGCGTTATTACCTTGATTGCTACAGCTCAGGAACCGGATGGCTATCTTACCACTTGTGTTACTAATAAATGCTATCGCCTTTCCGGTTGGTGGGGAAAGAGTCGTTGGGAAAAGATTAATAGTCATGAACTTTATAATAGCGGTCATTTGTATGAAGCTGCCGTTGCTCATTATCGTGCAACAGGGAAGCGTAATCTCCTTGATGTGGCTATCAAGAATGCCGACTTGGTATGTGAGGTCTTTGGTCCGAATGAAGGACAGAAGCATGTTCCTTCCGGGCATCCTATCGCTGAAATGGCCCTTGCTAAGTTATATAAGGTGACAGGTGATGAAAAGTATTTGAAAATGGCTAAATACTTTGTAGAGGAAACCGGTCGCGGAACAGACGGACATCGTCTCAGCGAATACAGCCAAGACCACAAACCCATTTTGCAACAAGATGAAATAGTAGGTCATGCCGTACGTGCAGGATATCTTTATTCCGGTGTTGCCGATGTAGCTTCATTAACTCAGGATACTGCTTATTTCAATGCTTTAAGTCGTATCTGGGAAAATATGGCAAGTAAGAAGCTCTTCATCACCGGTGGTATCGGCTCACGTCCGCAAGGTGAAGGATTTGGTCCTAACTATGAATTGAATAACCATACCGCATACTGTGAGACTTGTGCTGCCATTGCCAATGTATATTGGAATCACCGTATGTTCCTAGCTACGGGTAATGCCAAGTATGCCGATGTACTGGAGCGTGCTCTTTATAATGGAGTTATTTCGGGTGTTTCACTCAGTGGCGATAAATTTTTCTATGATAATCCGCTTGAGTCTATGGGGCAACATGAACGCCAGCAATGGTTTGGTTGTGCTTGCTGTCCGGGTAATGTAACGCGTTTCATGGCTTCCGTACCTTTTTACATGTATGCTACTCAGGGCAATGATATTTATGTCAATCTTTATATCCAGAGTAAAGCTGAATTGAATACGGAAACTAACAATGTAAAATTGGAACAGATCACAACCTATCCGTGGGATGGCAAAGTCAGCATTTCCGTTAATCCCGAAAAAGAACAGGAGTTTGCTTTGCGCGTTCGTATTCCGGGATGGGCACAGGATGCTCCTGTACCTACGGACCTTTATTCGTTTACTGATAAGGCAAAGGCTTACACTATCTCTATTAATGGCAAGAAAGTAAATGCCACGCAACTGGATGGTTATGCTACGATTCTCCATGACTGGAAGACTGGAGATATTGTGGAAATTAATTTCCCGATGGATGTCCGCCGTGTGAAAGCGAATGATAATGTAGAAGATGACCGTGGTAAGCTTGCTATTGAGCGTGGCCCAATTATGTTCTGCCTGGAAGGTAAAGATCAGGTTGACAGCATTGTCTTTAATAAGTTTATTCCTGACGGAACTTCAATGGAGGCAACTTACGATGCTGATTTATTAAACGGTGTCATGGTGTTGACTGGTACAGCTAAGGAAATAGAAAAAGATGGTAGTATGAAAGAGGTTCCTTTCAAAGCCATTCCTTATTCCACTTGGAACAATCGTGGTGCAGACCAGATGGCGATATGGATTCCTGAAGCTGCAGAGTATGCCCGTCCTACTCCAGAGCCAACAATCGCCAGCAAGGCACATACACTGATGATACAAGCACCTATCCAGAAAGATGCTCCTGAATCTGCTTCGGTTGAAACCTGGGCATGGGGTGTGAATGACCAGTGGGAACCAAAGCGCTCATCGGATATTTCCAAACCTTATCACTACTGGTGGTTGAGAAATGGAACACAAGAAACTTTGGCTTATCAATTTGATCAACCTTATACGATTTCAAACGTAGAAGTGTACTGGTTGGATTTCGATCATTATGACGGGGATTTCCGGGTGCCGAAAAGTTGGAAACTCTACTATAAAGATGGTAAAAGCTGGAAAGAAGTAGAAGCTTTGAATGAATATACGGTAAAGAAAGACTGCTACAACAGCCTTGATTTCAAACCGGTGAAAACGACAGGACTGAAAATAGCTGCCCAATTGCAGAAAGGTGCATCGGGTGGGGTTATTGAATGGAAAGTAAACTAATAGTTAATCAAAATCTAATAGTTAATCAAAATCTAATAATTAAGTAAAAAACAATGTAGTATGCAAAAATGCCTATTAACACTGTTGCTCTGCTTTATCGGTGTATATGCCAGGGCACAATACCAGGTATCTGGTACAGTAATGGATCAAACGGGAGAAACATTGATTGGAGCCACTATCCGTGAGGTAGGGGATAACAACAATGGTACTATTACGGACTTCAATGGTAAATACACCATTAAAGTATCTAAGAAAAATGCTCAATTGTCAGTCTCTTATGTAGGATATGAGGATCAGACTGTGAGCGTTCAAGGGAAGACGATAGTGGATATTGTTTTAAAAACAAGCGAACAAACTCTGGAAGAAGTTGTAGTTGTGGGGTATGGCACTCAGAAAAAGGAGAGTGTCACAGGCGCGATTACTTCTGTTAATCAGAAAGTTTTAAAACAAACTCCTGTAGCCAATATTACGAATGCTTTGGTGGGTAAAGTGACGGGGCTTACAGCCATTCAGCAATCCGGTGAACCGGGCTATGATGGTGCTACTATATTTGTTCGCGGTAAAGCGACTTTTACGGGAAGTACAAATCCTTTGATTCTGGTAGATGGTGTGGAACGTTCGTTTGGCGATATTGATGCTAATGAAATCGAAAGCGTTTCTATATTGAAAGATGCTTCGGCCACAGCGGTATATGGTGTACGTGGTGCGAACGGTGTTGTATTGGTCACTACTAAACGAGGTGAAGTGGGGGCACCAAAAGTCTCCTTGACCTATTCTTACGGTGTCCAAACTCCAACTCGTTTGACTAAATATTGCGATTCTTATGATGTGTTGACATTGTTTGAAGAAGGGCTTTCAAATGACGGAAAGTCTAGTCAATATACTCCGGAGACCATTGCCAAGTATCGCGACCGTAGCAATCCTACTTATCAATATTTATATCCTAATGTTGACTGGACAGAAGAATTACTGAAAGATAATACTGGGCAGATGCAAGCAAACGTGAATGTTTCGGGTGGTGGCTCTTTATTCCGCTATTTTGTATCAGTAGGCTATATGAATCAGGATGGTATTTATAAATATTCTGATATGTCAGAGTACAATACTAATGCAAAAATGGAACGATATAACTTTCGTACCAATATTGATGTTGATATTCGTAAAGATGTGAAGTTGATGTTGAATTTGGGAGGTATTATTCAAGATTTAAACTTTCCGGGAACCAGTGCCAGTGATTTGTTCTATGCTATCAAAACTCGTTTGCCTTATTATTATCCGATGACCAATCCTGACGGATCTATTGCAGAATATGCTAATTCTGAGGGTAATCCTTACGCAATGCTGACAAAAACAGGATATGCAGCTAATAAAAGTACTACATTGAATGCTACGGCAGGCGTGACGTGGGATATGAGCAGGCTTATCACTCAAGGATTAAGTTTGACGGCACGTTTATCTTTTGATGCGGATAACTATCGTAATGTTAGTCGTAGTAGAGGATATAATGCTTATAAATTTTCTATTGCTGAGACTGAAACAGACTTGTCAAAAGGTACTTATGCAAATGTGAGAACTGGTAGTGAAGCTTTGGGGTATGGAGTCACAGCTAACGGTACACGTTACACTCTGCTGGAAGCCATGTTGAACTATTCTCGTAGTTTTGGCGAGCATAATGTGACAGGGTTGTTGATGTATAATCAAAGTAGTAAATTAATAGATGCTACAGATGCAATCAAAGGACTTCCTTTTCGTAAACAAGGTATTGTGGGACGTGTAACCTATAATTATGCCGGTAAGTATTTCGGTGAGTTTAATATGGGGTATAATGGTTCTGAAAATTTTATACAAGGGCATCGTATGGGCTTTTTCCCAGCTGTATCTTTGAGTTACGTACTATCTGAAGAGAATTTTTTAAAGAATACTTCATGGCTTGATTTATTGAAATTCCGTTTCTCTTATGGTTTAGTTGGTAATGATGACAATGGTTCGCGTTTTTTGTATCAAAGTCAGTGGACTACAGGTTGGAAGACTTATACATTTGGTCATACAGGTAATGGATTGAATTTAGGGGGAGCTGGAGTTTATTCAACAGGCAATGAAAGTGTCACTTGGGAAAAAGCAAAGAAATTGAATATTGGTTTGGATTTGGATTTGTGGAAGAGTGCTATTCATCTGACCGTAGACGTATTTCATGAAAGACGTACTGATATTCTTTGTACTCCGGGTACGATACCGAGTACTATCGGTGTTACTTCTTTACCTTCTATCAATGCAGGTATTGTTACTAATAAGGGTTTTGAAATAGAATTGGAGCATCGCAAGAATTTCCGTAATTGGGGATATTCTGTTAAAGGTAACTTTTCATATGCAAAGAATAAAATTATATCAGCGGACGAACCTGATAATGTTGATAAACCTTGGCAACGCCGTGCCGGAACTAGTATTGACGAGATGTATGGTTATATAGCAGAAGGGCTGTTCCAAACTTGGGATGAAATAAATGATCCTGATATTGCGAAAACAACAGCTTCTAATTTACAACCGGGTGATATTCGCTATAAAGATTTAAATGGTGATGGTGTGATTAATGATGATGATCGTGGGTATCTTGGTAAGAATTCAACACCTGATAAGATTGTAGGTTTAGCTTTGTCCGGTAACTGGAAGAATTTTGATTTCAGTGTGTTATTTCAGGCTGCATTGGGTGGTAATACGTGGTTTACAGGTTCTGCTATTTGGCCTTTCGAATCTAAAGCATCTGTATCACAAGATGTATTGAATAACTATTGGTCTACAAATAATACCGCAGAACAGAATGCAAATGTATTTTATCCTCGTTTATCTTCTGACCATAGTGATAATAATTATATAGAGTCAACCTATTGGTTGAAGTCCAGTGACTATCTTCGTCTAAAGAATGTGGAAATTGGTTATCGCCTGCCAAAATCGGTTAACAAGTTTCTTGGAGTTGAAGAGCTTCGCTTTTATGCCAATGCGGTGAATCTGATTACTTGGGACCATATGAAAATTTTCGATCCGGAATCTCCGAATGGTGCCGTTAATTATCCGCAGATGAAGGTATTTAATTTTGGTGTTCATGTTTCATTCTAAAAGAAAAAGATTATGTTGAAAAATTATAAACTGAAAGCTTTTGCGCTTTTATTATTAGCTGGCTCTGTTTTAGGTTCTTGTGATTATCTGGATATTGCTCCGGCTGAAATCATGACGGAAGATAAAATTTTCCAAGATATAACTCTTGCACAACAAGATTTGGGCTCTATGTATCATGATATTATAAAATGGACAGCATTAAATAGCGATGACCGTCTTCTTCGAGATGGTCCGTTCACTTGGACCGGGTGTGCTGGTGATGAATCAATTGACCATTGGGGAACAACTGCTCCTACTACCTATTTTAAATTGGGTGGTCTGACTACTGGTTATAATCCGTTAGGAGACTGGAGTTGGAACTATGCACTTGTTCGTAAGGCTACTAACTTTATTAATAAAATAGAGGGTGTACCTCTGACACAGAGCCAACAACAAACTTATGGTACGAAAGTTAAACAGTTTAAGCAGGAGGCCCGTTTTTTGCGTGCGTATATGTATTTTGATTTGCTTCGCCAATACGGTGCTGTCCCTTTGATTACTGAGGTTCAAGATATTGCTGATATTTCCGGAGCACAGGTTCCTCGTGACCCGGTTAATAAAATAGTAGATTTTATTTGTAGTGAATTAGATGAGGCGGCTTCAGTATTGCCTGATACATGGTCGGATGATACCAACTATGGACGTATATCTAAAGCGGCATGTTTGGCGCTGAAAGCACGTACCTTACTCTATGCTGCTAGCCCGCTTTACAATGGAAATACGATGTATAAAGATGTCAAGAATCTTGATGGTACTCAGCTTTTCCCGCAAACTTATGATAAAGAATTGTGGAAGAGAGCGGCGGATGCAGCTGATGCTGCAATAAACTGCTGTTTAGGAGCTGGCATCCAAATGTCTTTGTCGGGAGAAAACTCTATTAATAAATATGAGAAGATGTTTTATAGTAATACTTCTAATCCGGAATTCATTTTGGCAAGTATTCAAACTTATGGTATTTATGAAGACGTGAGTTGTAATTCACACTCTGAAGACAAAGGTGGTTGGGGACGATTCTCTATCATGCAAAATCAAGTAGATGCTTATGAAACCGCTGATGGTCATTTACCCTTCTTGATGGATGATGACGGTTGTATTATTTATGATTCAAATGGACAGCCTACGGTTAATCCAGAATCTAATTATTCAGAATCCGGTTTTACACATGTTGATGAGTTGTGGGATGGAACAAGTTGGCAACCTTGCACCAATGTCTATAAGGATTTAAATGGAGCGGTGGTCAATGATATGGGAAAATATGATTTATACAATATGTATGTGAATCGTGATCCTCGTTTCTATGCTTCATTAACTTTTCAGGGAGCGAAATTCAGAAATGCTACTGAGGGGCTGGAACGTTGCTATCATTTTGCTTATTGGAGAAATCTGGAATATTATACATATTGGTGGGTAGACGGTTATCCTAACGTCAATACGAATAACGAAACTGGATACGGTTTACGTAAGTTCATGAATCCGGTAGCAGATATTAAGAATTGGATCGGTACAAGTTCTAATTATCCATTGTTCCGTTTAGCTGAACTTTATCTTATTAAAGCTGAAGCTCTGAATGAATATTATGAAAGTCCCAATCAAGATGTATATGATGCCATTAATGAAGTTCGTTCTCGTGTAGAAATGCCTGATCTTCCTATTGTTTCGGAAGATAATACAAAAATTGGCATGCGTAAACGTATTCGTAATGAACGGCGTGTGGAACTTTTCTTTGAAGGGCATCGTTTTTGGGATGTACGTCGTTGGAAGATTGGTGATAAGTGTTTTGGAATTCCTAACTATCGGATGAATGCACAACCGACAGAAGCGGAGATTATGGCAAAAGCCAATGAACTGGGCTATACGTCTATGACGGATAATGCCAATAATCCCGATTATTGGTGGGATCGGGTTTGGAATTCGAGAGATGTCGGATTACAAATATATTATAAACGTACGGTTGATGTGAATTGTGTATTTTCTGATAAGATGTACCTGTTCCCTATTCCGCAGGGTGATATTAATAAAAATTTGAATCTGGTACAAAATTACGGCTGGTAATTTAAATGATAATTTGAATTCATGAAAAAGGAGCGTATGGAAAAAACGTTCCTTTTTCTTTAAATAGTAGAATACTTCAATGAAAAATAAGTTAGTCTATATTGTGTTGTTTGTCGGTTTTTGTGTGAATATGTTTGCATGTTCTGATGGAAAAGGAGAGGCACTACTGCCTGAACCCATCCCCAATCCTACTCCTGTGCCAAAATACACTTTGCCGACAGGAAAATTGATATATATTCCTGATGAGTTACAGAGCAATGATTTTACGAAGGAGGAAAGTCAGTGGAGCTATTATCGTATGGATTATTCGGATAATTTTATCGTTTTCTGGGAGAAAGGTTTCGGCAGCAACCCTTTTACAGTGACAGATCAAGCTTTGAGGGTAGATATTAAAGACTTGTTGGAAAAAGCAGAGCTTTTTTATGATGTGAACGTTAATAAATTGAAGTTTGTTGAGACGGGAAAATCAAATACAGATAAATATCGTATGATGATTTTCCTGAAATATCAATCAGAATGGCTTGCAACAGGTTCCGGTTATGATGATATTATTGGTGCGTTATGGGTCAATCCCAGTACATGCCAGCCTGTTGGTTCTACAATAGCACATGAGGTAGGACATAGTTTCCAGTATCAGACTTATTGTGATAATCCGACAAGTGGCTGTGGTTGGCGTTATGGTTTTGGAGAGAATGAAGAAGGTGGAAATTGTTTTTGGGAGCAATGTGCTCAATGGCAAGCTTACCAGATATATCATGAAGAACGGTTCAATAATTATAATTTTGATGAGTATTTGTTGTCATGTTATAAACATCCGTTGCATGAGGCTCCTCGTTACGCCAATTATTTTATTCAGGATTATTGGTGTATGAAGCATGGCATCGAATTTATTGGTAAACTGTGGCGTGAGGCTCGAAGGCCGGAAGATCCTATTGAGGCTTATCAACGTATCACAGGTGTCAATCAGGAAACTTTCAATGATGAAATGTTTGATGCAGCCCGTCGTTTTGTGAACTGGGACATTGATGGGATAAAGGAATATGGCAGGAATTATGTAGGACGAAAGCAGTGTAAGTTAATTGCTTCAAAAGATGGGTATTATGCTATAGATCCGGCAGAATGTCCTGAGAATTATGGCTATAATGTGATTGTTTTGAATGTTCCTTCCGCTGGAGTAAAGGTTAGTGCGGATTTTGTAGGTATGGCAGGAGCTGACGGATACCGTAAGAAGAATGTGGACAAGGCTGGATGGAGATATGGATTCGTGGCTTATTTGGAAAACGGATCTTGTGTGTATAGTGATATTTTCTCAGAGAAAGAGGGCGAGGCTATTTTTGAATGTCCCAATTTCTGTAGGAAATTATATTTTGTAGTGAGTGGAGCACCTACTCAACATTGGCGCCATGCTTGGGATGATAATGATATGAATGATGAACAGTGGCCTTATAAAGTTAGATTTAGCGGAACAAACTTGTATGGTCAGATTGATGTTGATCCGGATAAGACTCCTGAAGATATAACCTTGATTTATGATGTACCTGTATCTTTGAGCAGTACGGATTATACGGGCTCTAATGTTCAAATAGAACTTCAGAGGCTTTGTCAATCCTTTTCATTGACTCCTGGGCAGATCAGTGATAAATGGGGAAAAGAAATTATTTTTGCTGGTGTAAACAAGGATGGCTCGCTGAATACGAATTCTACAGCTAATGAGCCGGGGCATTGGTTTGATATGGATGGAAATATTTGCGTTTGGGGAGAGAGAGCACAGATTTATTCTGAGCTCGATAAAGATAATTTTATTTTTAAGGTAGGACAATATCCAGGACATTGCAGAACTGGAGAAAAATATACCATAAGGCAATGCCTTGTTTATGGATATGAAACAGGACAGAAAGTACAAGCAACTTTTGTCTTTAACATAACAATTGAATAATATGAGGAAGTGTATTTTCATTTTATTGGTTATTCTGGCTGTGAGCTATAGACTAGAAGCTAAAAAGCAGGAGGTAGTTATGCCTTCCGGTAAAGAAATTTATATCCCTAAAGATTTGCAGGGTATGGATCTTCAAAATCCTGATAGTAAATGGAGTTATCACCGCATGGCATATACTGATAATTTCGTCATCTTCTGGGAAAAAGGTTTTGGAAATGATCTGTCTAATCCTCCTCAATTGGAAGGGCATGATATGAAAGTGGATTTGTTGAACTTAACGGAAAAATTGGAAAGTTTCTATCATTTCTTCCGAGATACCTTGAAGTTTTCCAAACCGGGTTCAAAGTGTGATAAGTATCGTATGATGGTCATGCTAAACTACTCTTTGGAAGGCACTGCCTATGGTGGTGATTATGATGGAGAAATCGGTGCATTATGGATTGCTCCCAATCGTGTGCAGGATAAGAAACTGAATTGCATTGCCCATGAATTGGGACATAGCTTTCAGGCTCAGATCAGTTGTGATGGAGAAGGAGAGGCTTGGGGAGGATGCGGTTTCTTTGAAATGACCTCGCAGTGGATGTTATGGCAAGTAAATCCCGAATGGATCACTGATGAAAAATATCATTGGGATGCTTTCATGAAGCTGACTCATAAAGCTTATCTCCATCTGGAAAATATCTATCATTCTCCCTATGTGCTGGAATATTGGGGTATGAAACGAGGATTGCCTTTTATTGCCGAACTCTATCGTCAAGGTAAGCGAGGAGAAGATCCGGTGATAACTTACAAGCGGATGGCCGGATTAGATCAGAAGCAGTTCTGTGATGAAATGTTTGATGCTTATCGTCATTTTATCAATTGGGATTTTCCTCGTGTATGGAAAGAAACTCGACCGTATGCCAATAAATATACTACCAGTTTAACCACTCTATCGGACGGATGGTATGGAATCGCACCGGACAACTGCCCCGAAAACTATGGATTTAATGCTATTCCGTTAGCTTTACCTGAACGTGGGAAGAAAGTAAAAGTAGAGTTCTGTGGAGAAGCAGGAAAGGAAGGATATAACGCAATTCATACGGATAAAGCCGATTGGCGTTATGGTTTTGTAGCTATAACGGAGGATGGCAAATCTATTTATGGGGATGTGAGTGATAATAGCGGAAAAAGTATTATTTTTACAGCTCCAAAAGTAAATAATTTGACTCATTTGTGGCTGGTTGTGATGGGTGCCCCTACTGAACATTGGATGAATCCCAATCCGGAGGAAAAAGATGCCCAATGGCCATATCGCATCAAAGTTACAGGAAGTAAACCTTTATAAACAAAATGCTATGCTTGCAAGGGCAACTTATGTAAATAGTCGTAACAATACGAGGGCTATCATTTATGCCTGTATTGCGGTGCTTAGTTGGTCTACTGTTGCCACCGCTTTTAAAATTGCTTTGACGCATCTTACTCATTTTGAGATGTTGTTGATAGCCAGTTGTACTTCATTACTTATATTTGCCCTTTTGCTGACCTTCCAGAAGAAGTGGAAACTACTGTCTGCATTGCCTGCCCGGCAATGGGGATATTTTGCATTATTAGGCTTACTGAATCCAGTGGCTTATTATCTGGTGTTGTTTAAAGCTTATGATTTGCTGCCTGCACAAGTGGCTCAACCTATCAATTATGCATGGCCTATTGTGCTATTAATTTTGCTGGCCCTATTTGCCCGTCAGCCCATACCTCCGAAGAAATATATCGGTATGTTTATTTCTCTGGGTGGAGTAGTACTTATTTCTGTAGGAACCGGGCAGTCGGGTGGCATGGATATACCTGTTCATGGGTTGTTGTTGGCAGCATTGAGTGCCTTGTTGTGGGCTATGTACTGGATGATAAATAATAAATTTAAGGATCGGACAGATGGTAGCGTTGCACTGTTTATGAGCTTTTTGTTTGGTACGGCATATTTACTGGTTGGCGCAATGATAGTGGGTGTTCACTTGAATACTTTGCCCGGTATCTTGTCAGGAATGTATGTCGGCGGATTTGAGATGGGTATCCCTTTCATCTTTTTCAGCCTTGCCATGCGGAAAACTACGAATCCGGCACTGGTCAATCAGCTTTGCTACCTGTCTCCTTTCTTGTCTTTGTTCTTTATTGCAATCATATTGGGTGAACAAATTGTGTTTACAACGTATATCGGCCTCATATTGATTGTACTAGGAATTATGTTCAACCAATATCTGGTAAAGAAATGAAAAAGATTATCCTTGCGATGGTAGCTGTTATGGTTCCGCTGATGCTTTCTGCCGGTTCTACTGATTTTTGGTTTCGTCATTTTTCAGTAGAAGATGGATTATCCTCCAGCGCTGTACGTGCTATTATGCAGGATAAATATGGCTTTATGTGGTTAGGTACGGATGATGGTCTAAACCGTTATGACGGTACCACTATTAAAATATACAGATTGAATCCGGAAGGAGTTAATGATTATATTTCATTTTTATACGATACTACAGATAGGATTTGGATAGGAACAGGGGACGGAGTTTATATTTATGATTATGAAACAGAGAACTTCGAGCCGTTTAAACTTCTGACTGCCAAAGGAGATAGCATTAAAACCAATGTGAATCATATTGCTGAAGACAGGGATGGTAATTTGTGGTTTTCAACCGTAGGTCAGGGAATCTTCAAATATAATGTATCCAAACATTATCTGGAGCGTTATGAGTTTAAAGATGCTGATGGATTGATGGCCAGCGTGTTGATTGATAGTGAAAATCAAATATGGGCTGTTACTAATTGGGGAAACCCGACTGTTTCTAAGTTGAATAAAGCGGAGAATAAATTTGAGCCTTTCCATATTACCTACGACACGGGTGGGTATGATTCCAACTCTTTGGTTATGCTGGAAGATTCTGAACATGCACTCTGGTTGGGAACCTGGGAGTGCGGTTTGCAAAAGATAGACCGGTATACCGGTAAGGCAACTACTTACTTGCATCCGTCGGATGGTAAAGGGGCAACGCATATTCACTCTTTGATGGAATATGCTCCCCATCAACTACTGATAGGTTCGGATGACGGGCTTTTACTGTTTAATACCCTTACATGCGAACACCAATTATTTACAGAAGATGAAACGAATCCTTATTCTTTGTCCAATCGTTTTGTTTATCCTATTGTAAAAGACGGTGAAGGTGGAATCTGGATAGGAACTTTCTATGGAGGTGTGAATTATCTGTCACCCAATACCGGGCAGTTTGAGTGCTTTGCTCATTCTCGTTTTTCCAATTCTGTCAATGGAACTGTTATCGGACGCTTTTGTGAAGACACTTACGGGCATATTTGGATTGCCTCTGATGATGGTGGTTTGAGTTGCTTTTCACCTAAAGATAAACACTTTACTCATTATCTACCCGATGAGCACGGAAATAGTCTTTCTTATCATAACGTACATGCACTTTGTATGGATGGTGATGATTTATGGATTGGTACTTATACGGGGGGAGTTAATGTGTTGAATACAAAGACAGGGGTATTCAGGGTTTATACAACTAAAGCGGGAGATCCCACTACCCTTGATAGAAGCAGTTCTTATGCTATCTTTAAGGACCGTGAAGCACGTATTTGGGTAACTTCCATGTCGGGAGTAAACTTGTATAACAGGGAAGAGGATAACTTTACCCGAATAAGAGATCTTGGTTCCTGGATCATGGACATAGATCAGGATGCCGATGGAAATATCTGGTTCTCTTCTCAGGGAAACGGGCTGTTCAAGTATGATCCGGATAAGCAGGAATGGACGAATTATGTACATAGCAGTGCCCCCGGTGCATTGATTAATGATCAGGTGAATTGTGTATTGATAGATGGAAATGGGGAAATGTGGATTGGAACGATGAACGGACTTTGCAAATACAATGCAAAGGAAGACCAATTTGAATTAATTCCATTGGATATTCCAAGCCGTAATATTTGTGCTATTATTGAAGATCAGCGTGTCTTATGGCTGACTACTACAAAAGGGCTGGTGCGATATGTTCCCGGAGAAAGTTGTCAGGTATTTACACGAAGCGACGGATTGCAAAGTGAGCAGTTTCTGGTGAATGCTGCTTTGAAAGCTTCCGATGGGAAAATCTACATTGGTTCTGTAAATGGGTTTAATGCTTTCTATCCTTATCAGATTAAAACGAACAAGGTACTCCCTCCGGTAATTATTACGGGACTGGAAGTATTTAATAAAGAGATCCGGATAGGTGATAAGTTGTTGCCGAAGGCTCTGAACCATATGGAACAGTTGGAATTATCTTATAAAGATCATGTCTTCAGCTTGCTTTATGCTTCATTGAGCTATTGTACGCCCGAAAAGAATCAGTATGCCTATAAACTGGAGGGTTTTGATAAAGAATGGAATTATGTAGGTTCTCAAAATAAGGCTACTTATACCAATCTGCCTGCCGGAACCTATACTTTTAAGGTGAAAGCTACTAACAACGATGGTATCTGGAGCGAGCAGGAAGCAAGCCTGAAAATAGTTATTCATCCGCCTTTCTATTGGAGTCTACCGGCCAAATTGCTTTATTTCCTGTTGCTGTGTGTGGCATTGACTTTCTTCATCCGCTTTCTGCTGAAAAGGAGTGAAAAGAAACATACAGCAGAAATTAAGCAACTGAATGTGAATAAAGAGAAAGAGGTGCATGAGGCTAAGATTAAGTTTTTCACAATGATAGCTCATGAAATCCGTACTCCGGTTTCGCTTATCATTGGTCCGTTGGAAAAGATTATGAGATCATCCATACCTATGCCGGCGATGCTGCGTGATGACCTTAATATTATAGACCGTAATAGTCAGAGATTATTGTTCCTGGTAAATCAGTTGTTGGACTTCCGCAAAGTGGAACAGGAGGGGATGACCATGAAATACACCTTACAGAATATTCGTCAATTGCTGGAGGCTGTTTGTGAACGGTTTAATCCTTTCATTACCCAACATGGTGCCCATCTTACGGTGGAGTATCCCGATGCGAATTTTACGGCTATGGTGGATAGCGAGGCTGTCACAAAGCTTATCAGTAATTTGCTGACGAATGCAAGTAAGTATACAAAAGATGAAGTTATCCTTTCGTGTGTGGTGCAACCGGAACAGCATACATTTGTAATCAGGGTAACGGATAATGGAATCGGTATAAGTAAGGAGGATCAGAAGAAGATTTTCAAACCTTTCTATCAGGCCATGGACAATAAACCCGGTACAGGTATTGGACTGAGTATTGTGAAAAGCATTGTGGAGTCTCATAATGGCTGCATAGAAGTGGAGTCTGAAGTCAACAAAGGATCGTCCTTTATAGTAACATTGCCCATCGAACAAAGTCAGGAAGCAATTCAGGAAGGGGAAGCGAATGGATTGAATCCGGCAATTCCCGAGGATATTTTATCGGAAAGCTTACCGGCGGCGGTCTCTAAGGATAAACCGGTCATGCTGATTGTGGATGATAACGAAGAAATGCTGAACTTCCTTTCCGGCAATTTCTCTAATCAATACTCTATTCTTACGGCTGAAGATGGGATAGAGGCTTTGGAAAAGTTGAAAGAGAATGATGTGACCCTGATTGTGAGCGATTGGATGATGCCGCGCATGGATGGGGTGGAACTTTGCAAGGCTTTGCGCGCTGATCAGGACATCAGTCATATACCGTTTATTTTGCTGACAGCTAAAACGGATACGAATTCAAAGATAGAAGGTATGGACTGCGGGGCGGATGCTTATATTGAAAAGCCTTTCTCGGTACAGTATCTGGAAGCATGTATTAAGAATCTGCTTGATCTGCGTAATTTGTTGCGTCAGAAATTCTCTAAAATGCCATTGGTACCGTTGAACAGTATTGCCAATAACTCTATGGATAATAAATTCCTTACCCGTATCAATGAGATTATAGAGCAAAACTTCTCAAATTCGGAACTGTCTGTTGATTTTCTGGCAGAAGAACTTTGCATCAGTCGTTCCGGATTATTTGCCAAGATAAAAACGCTGGCTAATGTTACTCCGAATGAACTGATTCAGATTGTGAGGTTAAAGAAAGCTGCTGCCTTGCTTTCAGAGAATAAATACCGGATCAATGAGATTTGCTATATGGTAGGTTTTAATAATCCATCTTATTTTGCCAAATGTTTCCAAAAGCAATTCGGTATCAAACCCGGAGAATTTGTTAATGGAAAAGAATAATTCTGTCAACAAATTCGTTCTATAAATTTGTACTATCTTTTTCTTTTCATACTTTTGTAAGTCAATTAATTTTTAAGAGTATGAATAAGAAATTACTTTTATCCTTATTTGCCCTTGTAGGTGTATCTGTCTGTCTGTCGGCAGCAGATGAAGCGCGTTTATTGCGCTTTCCGGCAACGAACGGGAACGAGATTGTTTTCTCGTATGCAGGCGATTTGTATAGAGTGCCTGTCACTGGAGGAGAAGCGCAGCGCCTGACTTCGCATGTGGGTTACGAAATGTTCCCTCGTTTTTCACCCGATGGCAAAACGATTGCTTTTACCGGTCAGTATGATGGAAATACGGAAGTATACACCATCCCGGCAGCTGGTGGAGAACCGCAACGCCTGACGTATACTGCAACGAATTCCCGTGATGACCTGGGCGATCGTATGGGACCTAACAATATTGTGATGACCTGGACACCGGATGGTAAACAGATCATTTATCGTAACCGTATCAGTGATGGTTTTTCCGGTAAGCTTTATTCTGTCAACCAGGAGGGTGGAATGCCCGAAATCATTCCTTTGCCCGAGGGCGGCTTCTGTAGTTATTCTCCCGATGGCAAGCAGTTGGCTTACAACCGCACCATGCGCGAATTCCGTACCTGGAAGTATTATAAAGGTGGTATGGCGGATGATGTCTGGATATACGATCCGGCAAAGAAATCAGTGGAGAATATAACGAATAATGTTGCTCAGGATATCTTCCCCATGTGGATAGGCGATGATATATTTTTCCTTTCCGACCGTGACCGCACCATGAATATCTTTGTTTATAATACGAAGACAAAACAGACGTCGAAGGTTACTAACTTTACCGAATATGATGTGAAGTTCCCGAGTGCTTCCGGCAATACCATTGTGTTTGAGAATGGCGGATATATCTATAAGATGGATGCTGCCACTCGTCAGCCCGAGAAAGTCAATATCAGTCTTGCTTCGGATAATATCTATGCACGCAGCGCCATAAAGAATGGAGCTAAGTATCTGACTGCCGCCAGTGCATCTCCCGACGGAGAACGGGTGGTGGTGACTGCTCGCGGAGAGGTTTTTAATCTGCCTTCAACTAAGGGTGTGACGAAAAATATAACCCGCACTCCGGGTGCCCACGAACGTGATGCACAATGGTCTCCTGATGGAAAATGCATTGCTTATATCTCGGATGCTACCGGAGAGACAGAACTTTATCTTCAGGATGCAGTAGAAGGTAATCCGGTGCAGCTGACCAAGAATAATGATACGTATATCCGCTCTTTCGAATGGAGTCCGGACAGTAAGAAGATTGTTTATACCGACCGTCAAAATCGTATCAATCTGCTGGATGTAGCTTCACGACAGGTGACTATGTTATTACAAGACCCGATGGGGGAACCGCAGGATGTGACTTTTTCACCGGATAGCAAATGGCTGACCTATACCCGTGATGCAGATAATGAAATAACTGTTGTATATGTCTATGATATTGCCGGAAAGAAGGAATATCCGGTGACGGACAAGTGGTATAATTCTTCTTCACCGGTATTCAGCACGGATGGTAAGTATCTGATTTTCTCATCTGCCCGCGATTTCAATCCTACGTACGGCTGGTTGGAATGGAACCATGTCTATAATAATATGTATGGAGTTTATCTTGCTTTGCTCTCGAAAGATACCCCGTCACCTTTTATACAGAAAGATGCCGGAATGAAGAACGACAGTGAGAGTGAGGCCCCGAAGGCTACTGAAAAGACTGCCGGAAAGAAAGACGCGAAACAAGAAACTGCTTCTGCGTCACTCGTCAAGTTTGATCCGGAAGGTATCACTGACCGTATCATCAAGCTTCCATTGTCGGCTTCTTATTATACTAATTTCTATTCAAACGGAAAGAAAGTATATTACTGGGGCAATGGCGGAACGAAGTTCTTCGATCTTGAAGGTCAGAAAGAAGAAACGGTTGCCGATGGTGCTATGATGACGGTAACTCCGGGTAGTCAAAAGGCTTTGTTCTACAAGGACAACAAGCTTTATGTAACCGCTATACCGGAAGGAGCGGCTAATCTGAGTACACCTGTCAATATGGATAATATGTCCATTACGATAGATTATCCCAAGGAGTGGGCGCAAATCTTTGATGAGGCCTGGCGTGCTTATCGTGATGGTTTTTATCTGGAGAATATGCATGGTGTGGATTGGAAAGCAATCAAACAGAAATATTCTGTTCTGCTGCCTTATGCAAAGACGCGTCTCGACCTGAACTATATCATTGGAGAGATGATTGGTGAGCTTAACTGCGGACACGCATACGTCAATCCGGGTGAAACGGATAAATCGGCACGTATCAAGACTGGTTTGCTGGGTGCTGAGGTATCGGCAGATAAGAGTGGTTTCTTCCGTTTGGATAAGATACTTCCCGGTGCTTCCTGGAGTAAGGAACTGCGCTCTCCGCTTACTGAACCGGGTATTGAGGCTAAGGCCGGGGAATACATTGTTGCCATTGACGGTATACCGACGAATACGGTGAAGAATATCTATGCTTTACTGGTAGGAAAGGCTGATGTACCGACAGAAATCTCGCTGAACAGCAAACCGCAATTGGCAGGTGCAAGAAAGATTGTCATCAGTCCGCTGGAAAATGAATATCCTCTTTATCATTATAACTGGGTACAGAATAACCTGAAGAAGGTGGAAAAGGCATCCAATGGACGTATTGGTTATATCTATATTCCTGATATGGGTCCGGAGGGTCTGAACGAGTTCTCCCGTTATTTCTATCCGCAGCTCGACAAGGAAGGTCTGATTATAGACGACCGTGCTAATGGTGGCGGTAATGTATCTCCTATGATTCTGGAACGCTTGTCTCGCGAACCTTACCGCTTGACGATGGGACGTGGTACGAAGCGTGTCGGCACTATACCCGATGCTGTGCAAGTGGGGCCGAAGGTTTGTTTGATTAATAAATATTCTGCTTCTGATGGTGATCTCTTCCCGTGGGGCTTCCGTGCACTGGGACTTGGTAAACTAATCGGTACCCGCACCTGGGGTGGTATTGTAGGTATCAGCGGACCGTTGCCTTATATGGACGGTACGGATATCCGTGTTCCTTTCTTCACCAGTTATGATGCGAAAACAGGCCAGTGGATTATTGAAAATCATGGTGTCGATCCGGATATCTTGATTGATAACGATCCGGTGAAGGAATGGAACGGTGAAGACGAACAGCTCAATAAGGCTATAGAAGAAGTAATGAAGGAGTTGCAGAACCGTAAACCATTGCCGCCTGTTCCGGCTCCAAGAGATTTCAGTAAGTAATTATATACTTTACTATACTGTTATAAATATGCCATTCTATAAGGAGAGTTTTGATCTTTCCTTATAGAATGGCATATTCTGTTTATCTTTGTGGCTCAGATTTCGTAATTATAGAATTAAGAGGATGAAGGATACTCAGATTATTATGTTAGGTACAGGTAATGCAGGCGTTACCAGATGCTATAATACTTGTTTCGCAATCCGGACAGCTGAAAATGTGCTGCTTGTGGATGCCGGTGGAGGAAATGGAATATTGGTTCAGTTGGAGAAAGCCGGTATCGCCATTGAACGTATTCATGATATGTTTGTGACACATGCTCATACGGATCATATATTGGGTGCGGTATGGGTAATCCGGATGGTAGCACAACAGATGCAAAGTGGGAAATATGCAGGAGGCTTCCGGGTGTATGGACATGATAAAGTATTACAAGTTCTGGATTGGATCTGCCGGATGACGTTACCTAAGAAAATTGTACAGTATTTGGGAAATGGCATTGAGCTTTGTGAGGTTAAGGACGGAGAGACATTTAAAGCAGGGGAGTTAAAACTACAATCTTTTGATATAGGATCGACTAAAGAGAAACAATATGGTTTTCGTACCACATTGCCGAATGGCCAATCGCTGGTTTGTCTTGGAGATGAACCTTATAATGAGAAGAATCGTCCCTATGTGGAAGGGGCTGACTGGTTGTTGTGCGAGGCTTTCTGTCTGTATAAAGACCGTGATATATTCAAACCTTATGAGAAACACCATAGTACGGCACTGGATGCCGGGAAGCTGGCGGAAGAACTGAAAGTGAAGAATCTGTTGTTATATCATACGGAAGATAAGACGCTGAATACGCGTAAAGCGTGTTGTACGGAAGAAGCTGCTCAGGGATTTTCCGGTGTGGTACACGTGCCGGATGATTTGGAAATAATAGACATTATTGTTAATTAACAATATGCTATGCAGTCTTTTTTCTAATTTGTTATTTCTCTAATACAAAGAAGTTATTTTGAATATTTAATTAGAGGAAGTACATTATGAAAATTAATTCAGTATTTAGTAAAGCACTTGCCGTGGCAACAGTAGTAGCCACTTCTATAGGTTTTCAGTCCTGCCTGGACGACGACGACAATAACGCTTATTACCTGAGGTATCCTAATGCCCTTGTGACAGTGAAGGAAGCTGCCGATGGAGCATTTTTCTTGCAGTTGGATGATAAGACGACCTTATTACCGACCAATGTGAAAACCTCTCCTTTTGGAGATAAAGAGGTCAGAGCATTGATGAATTACAGTGAAGTTGACGAAGCCAGTGGTGAATACACGAAAGCAGTGCACATCAACTGGATAGACAGTATCTTGACAAAGCCTATCGCTCCGGATCTGGGAGAAGAAAATGATAAAATATATGGTACAGATCCTGTGGAAATAGTAAATGACTGGGTGACCCTTGCAGAAGATGGCTATCTGACACTCCGTTTCAGAACTGTATGGGGAGGTTCGCAGAAACATTTTGTAAACTTATTGTTAGGACAAAATCCGGATAATCCTTATGAAGTGGAGTTCCGGCATAATGCGTACGGTGATACGTATGGAAAAACGGATGATGGCTTGGTTGCCTTTAAGTTGGATGAATTGCCTGATACGGAGGGTAAAACTGTTAAGTTGAAACTGAAATGGAAGTCATTCAGCGGTGATAAATCAGCCGAATTTGATTATTGCACCCGGAAATCCGTTGCACCGAGTGAGCCCGCTGCTGCGGCTGTAAGAAGTAATTTAAAGTTGAAATAGTTTTTGTATGACTATGATTGATTGATAGAAGGAAGGATACCATTAACTTTGGTGTCCTTCTTCCTTTTTTAAGATATACTATACAGTTTTCTCCAGGCTTCTCTTTAATATAATGGTTATCCATACGGAAATGACAAAAGGGGCAGTCAGGGTTGTAATTCCCCAATGCATACCCAGCCATTGTAATAAAATGGATATAAGGATGGAACATACACACCATGCTCCGGAACGTATTGTTTTATCACCCAAAGCAATGGCGCACAATACACCGTTATAACCGATCAATCCGGCATTTAGTATGGCATGATCCATACCGCTTAGCACAGCCACAACTATTGGAAGGATGGAACCTAAAGCAGTATAGAAAGCATTGATGCGGGAATTAACTGCAATGGCAATCAGAAAGAATAATCCTGATATACTATTCCCCTGAAACATTACTTGACCTATATTCAAACAGAAAGCGCGGAGGAAATCAGAGGATGGCTCTGCCCCAACAGGTGTGGTGGATAATAATAATGAAGGAAATATCCAGTGACATCCAACCAGTAATATCCATACAGATAAAATAAAGGGAGCCGTATATCCGGATAAACGATGCTGAAGGCTGAAGAGATAAGTGATCCAGGTGGATAGGGCGGAAGTTATTAGCAGAAGCAACATTGATAGCCATGTTATCTCTATAAATACTCCGATGGCGATACCTACTAAAGTACCATTGAATCCGTATAGTCCATTTTTTATATCCTCACGGCTGTAGCTACAAATCCAGGCAGTTGCAGTACTTATTATATTGCCAATAATAGCTAATAAAGCCAATTGCCAGGAACTGTACAGAATTCCTGATAGCATTAATATACCTGAAAATGCATTGTTTTGGAACATCACTTGGCCGATGCCACGGCTGATAACAAATAATCCCTCGCGCATAACTCTATTGCATATAGAAAAAAGTTTGTATTCTTGTCTTGCCTTTAAAGGCTTTATATATGACGTGTTGAACGAGTTTGGTTTCTTTTTCGATCATTGCAAAGATAGGTAAAAAGCTTCATGGCATCAAAAATGGAGGTGCTTTTTCAGTATGTAAGCTTTAATTTTCCAGCAATAGCTATGAACTTTTCGAAAGAACGGCTGTCCTGCATCCCTCTATTCATCGGCCTTAACGGATGGAAGGGGTACAAACGGGTGCGGTGAAGGCAATATGTGGATATAGTATTCATTCGTTTTGCTATAGGAATTATTTGATGTTGACTACCTTCAGTAAGTCTGCTGACTATAGTCAGTAAGCTTGCGGATTATAATCAAACAACTTACTGACTATAGTCAAACGCTTGACATGCTTTATGTAAAGCAATGTCAAGCCTTATGCAAAACAATATAATGTATTCTATAATTGGCATAGTATATGATGTATTGTAATAGGAAAATGATTATCTGTTATGTTGTGGAAAATATGTAGATTATACCTTTCCACCCGATAAGGCCGATGAATAGAGGGATGCAGAGGTGTGGAAGGGTAATCTGTTGAACCTTGTAAACCATAGCGCAAACCGAGGGTAAAAAACAAAAAAGACCGCCAAGAGTGGAAGCCTCCTAACAGTCTAAATCTTAATCTTGTAGCGGGACCCGGGATTGAACCGGGGACCTCATGATTATGAATCATGCGCTCTAACCAGCTGAGCTATCCCGCCATCATTTCTTGTTTGCGGGTGCAAAGATATAGCTTTTCTTTAAATCGCCAAAACATTTGTGAAGATTTTCTGCAAAATAATTTATTGAATAGAAACGATACAAAGAAAAATAACCTTTCTATATGCCTCTTTTAAGAACAGTATCAGGGAGTTATGTGGTAAAAGGAAAAGCCGGATGAATAAATTTGGAGAAATATATTCCGTAATTAGAAAAAAGTCTCTATCTTGCCGCCGCAATAAAAAGCAAATATGAACTATGGAAAGACAAAAGATTCATCGGGAATACCTCTTGAATGCAACTTCTAAAAGCATTCTTTGGTCCGCGATAAGTACCCCCACCGGTTTGGAGGGCTGGTTTGCAGACAGGGTACAGTCGGACGATAAGATTGTCACCTTCTTCTGGGGAAAGACGGAACATCGTGACGCAGAGATTATCGCTGTGCGGGCTTTCTCTTTTATTCGCTTCCGTTGGCTGGATGATGAATATGAACGGGAATATTTTGAATTAAAGATGACAAACAATGAACTGACAAACGACTTCGTGCTAGAAGTTACTGATTTCGCTGTGGTGGATGAAGTGAAAGATTTGTGCGAGTTATGGGACTCTCAGGTAGATACTCTGCGGAGAACGTGCGGTTTTTAGTTAACTTTGATATAAAAATTTTCCACACTCCCTTTTTTATGCTAATTTTGTGTCTTCATTGCATGAAACGAGTAAAATGCTGCGCATAAAAAAGTTAGATATATTTATATTGAAGAGCTTCTGTATGCTCTTTATGGGCACTTTTTTCATTTGCCTTTTCATTTTCATGATGCAGTTCCTCTGGAAGTACGTTGATGAAATGGTGGGAAAAGGATTAGAAATGAGTGTCCTTGCACAATTTTTCTTTTATTCCGCCCTTACATTGGTGCCGGCTTCATTACCGTTGGCTATTCTGTTGGCGGCACTTATTACTTTTGGTAATTTTGGTGAACGTTTTGAGCTGCTGGCCATGAAGGCGGCAGGTATCTCACTACTTAAGATTATGCGCCCGTTGATTGTGTTTATCATTTTCATCTGTGGCGTTTCTTTTTATTTCCAAAATGTAATAGGGCCGAAGGCACAGACTAAGCTCTGGACATTGCTAATTTCCATGAAGCAGAAATCTCCGGAATTGGATATACCGGAAGGAGTTTTCTATGACGAGATTGATGGCTATAACCTTTATGTAAAACATAAGAACCGTAAAACGGGTATGCTTTACGATGTGCTGATTTATAATTTTGAAAAAGGGTTTGAGAATGCTCAGATTATCAAGTCAGATTCTGGAAGGCTGGAAATGACGGCTGATAAACAGCATTTGTATTTGCATCTTTATAGTGGTGAGCAGTTTGAAAATCTGAAATCACAGAATATGAATCAGAAGAATGTGCCTTATCGCCGGGAAGCATTTCGGGAGAAGCATGCTATTATTGAGTTCAATTCCGATTTTAATATGGTGGATGCCGGTATCATGAGCAATCAGTCTAACAGCAAGGATATGGCGATGCTGCAAGCGGGCATTGACTCCATGAGGGTGCAGAATGACAGTGTAGGACGTGTCTATTTCAAGGAAGCGATGAATGGCACTTACAAGATTTCTGCTGACTTGAAGAAAGCTGATACACTGAAGATAGAGCAGGCACATTTGGGAGAATACAATGTGGACAGTCTTTTCAATGTGGCTACCTTGTCACAGAAGCAGAAGATCATTTCTACTGCCGTGAACCGTGCAGAGAGTGCAGGGAGCGATTGGAGTGTCAAGAGTTATAGTATGTCACAGACAGATACCAGCCTTCGTCGTCACATGACGTCCTGGCATGAGAAATTAACACTTTCGGTGGCATGCCTTATTTTCTTTTTTATCGGTGCTCCGTTGGGTGGAATTATCCGTAAAGGCGGTTTAGGTATGCCGGTTGTGGTATCCGTTCTTATTTTTATTATTTACTACATTATTAATAATACGGGCTATAAAATGGCACGTGATGGACAGTGGGTTGTCTGGATGGGTATGTGGACCAGTACAGCTATCTTGGCTCCATTGGGTGCATTCCTTACTTATAAGTCCAATAATGACTCCGTGGTATTGAATGCTGATGCCTATGTGAGTTGGTTTAAGAAGATCGTCGGTATACGCAGTGTGCGCCATCTATTCCGTAAAGAGGTGATTATACACGATCCTGATTATACTCATTTGCCTGCCGATTTGCAGGCACTGTCTGCTGATTGTCGTGCGTATGCTGAAAGGAAAGCGTTGAAGCGTGCTCCCAACTATTTCAAGTTGTGGATGGCAGACTCAATCGATGAAGAAATAGAAGATATAAATGAGCGTCTTGAGAAATTAGTAGAAGAGATGTCCAATACTAAATCTGTTCATTTGTTGAATGCATTGAATAACTATCCTATTATCCCGGTTCACGCTCACCTGCGTCCTTTCCGTAATTGTTGGCTGAATATGGCCTGTGGATTGTTGGTGCCGATAGGATTGTTCTTCTACTTTCGCATCTGGGCATTCCGTATCCGGTTGAATAAGGATATGGAGCGGATTATCAAGACTAATGAAGACATTCAAAAGATAATAGAAACTAATCTGAAATAACCTAAATAAATAAAGGAGAATACAGAATGGAAAAAGTGAAATTAAATACAATAGAAGAGGCGATTGAAGACTTCAAGGCCGGTAACTTTGTGATTGTGGTGGATGATGAAGACCGTGAAAACGAGGGCGACCTGATTATCGCTGCGGAGAAAATAACTCCTGAGAAGGTAAACTTTATGCTGAAGCATGCACGTGGTGTGCTTTGTGCGCCGGTTACTGTGTCACGCTGTAAAGAATTAGATTTGCCTCATCAGGTCAGTGACAATACTTCCGTATTGGGCACCCCTTTTACGGTGACTATCGATAAACTGGAAGGTTGTACTACCGGCGTTTCTGCTGCCGACCGTGCCGCTACCATTCAGGCGCTTGCTGATCCGGCTTCTACTCCGGCAACCTTCGGACGTCCGGGACACATCAACCCCTTGTATGCTCAGGAAAAAGGTGTATTACGTCGTGCCGGGCATACAGAAGCTACGATTGATATGGCCCGTATGGCAGGTCTTTATCCTGCGGGTGCACTTATGGAAATCATGAATGAAGATGGATCAATGGCTCGTCTGCCTGAATTGCGTAAGATGGCTGACGAATTTAATCTGAAGTTGATTTCTATCCGTGACATGATTGCCTATCGTCTGAAACAAGAATCCATTGTAGAAGAAGGGGTAGAAGTAGATATGCCTACCGAACACGGACATTTCCGATTGATCCCTTTCCGTCAGAAATCTAACGGTCTGGAGCACGTGGCTCTGTTCAGAGGTACGTGGGAACAAGATGAACCGATTCTGGTGCGTGTGCATTCCTCTTGTGCCACAGGAGATATATTCGGCTCCAAGCGTTGCGACTGCGGCGAACAACTGCATAAGGCTATGGAAATGATTAATAAAGCCGGTAAAGGAGTAGTTGTTTATCTGAACCAGGAAGGGCGTGGTATTGGTTTGATGGAGAAGATGAAAGCGTATAAGTTGCAGGAAGACGGACTGGATACGGTGGATGCCAACATCTGTCTGGGACACCTGGCTGATGAGCGTGATTATGGTGTAGGTGCTCAGATTCTGCGTGAGTTGGGTGTACACAAAATGAGATTGATGACAAATAATCCTGTGAAGCGTGTGGGGCTGGAGGCTTATGGATTGGAGATTACAGAGATTGTTCCTATTGAAACAACCCCGAATCAGTACAATGAACGTTACCTGCGTACAAAGAAGGAACGCATGGGGCATACATTACATTTTAATAAGTAATTTGCTGTTTTGTTTTCTAATATCAAAGAAAATAGCTTAATTTGCAGCCAAATTTATGCAACAACCATAAAATAGATAGAAAAATGAATCAATTATCAGATCGTTTGAACAGTTTGTCGCCCTCGGCGACGCTGGCTATGTCGCAAAAGAGCGCCGAGTTGAAGGCACAAGGCGTTGACGTAATTAACCTGAGTGTGGGAGAGCCTGACTTTAATACTCCTGACCACATCAAAGAGGCTGCGAAAAAAGCGATAGACGACAACTTCTCTCGCTATTCTCCTGTTCCGGGATATCCGGCTTTGCGTAATGCAATCGTGGAGAAACTGAAAAAGGAAAACGGTCTGGAATATACAGCCGCACAGATTTCATGTGCCAATGGTGCTAAACAATCGGTTTGTAATGCAGTATTGGTGTTGGTGAACCCAGGTGATGAAGTGATTGTGCCTGCTCCTTACTGGGTAAGTTATCCGGAAATGGTGAAGTTGGCTGAGGGTACTCCGGTGATTGTTACCGCAGGTATCGAACAGGATTTCAAGATTACTCCTGCACAGTTGGAAGCAGCTATCACTCCGAAGACTAAAGCATTGATTCTTTGCTCACCTTCTAATCCGACCGGTTCAGTTTACTCTCAGGAGGAATTGAAAGGTTTGGCTGACGTGTTGGCAAAACACCCGCAAGTTATTGTTATTGCTGACGAAATTTACGAGCATATCAATTATATTGGCAAGCACCAGAGCATTGCTCAGTTCCCCGAAATGAAAGATCGTACGGTAATCGTAAATGGTGTATCTAAAGCATATGCCATGACTGGGTGGCGTATTGGCTTCATTGCCGGACCAGAATGGCTTGTAAAAGCTTGTAATAAGCTGCAAGGTCAATATACTTCAGGCCCTTGTTCGGTATCTCAAAAGGCTGCTGAAGCTGCTTACACTGGAACACAGGCTCCTGTTGAAGAAATGCGTAAGGCTTTCGAACGTCGTCGCGATTTAATTGTGAAGTTGGCAAAAGAAGTTCCGGGATTTGAAGTAAACGTGCCGCAGGGTGCTTTCTACCTGTTCCCGAAATGTGATTCTTTCTTTGGAAAATCTGCCGGTGACCGTAAGATTGAAGATTCGGATGATTTGGCAATGTACTTGTTGGAAGTAGCTCATGTAGCTTGTGTGGGTGGTGCTTCATTCGGTGCACCTGAATGTATCCGTATGAGTTATGCGACCAGCGATGAGAATATTGTGGAGGCTATCCGTCGTATTAAGGAAGCATTGGCTGAACTGAAATAAATAACAGTATATAAAAATGAGAAAGCCCGGTTTCAATTATGAAACCGGGCTTTCTCATTTTTTGAGTGTTGTTATTATTCTGCCGGGTGAATTGCTTCAGACGGACAAACATCAGCACAAGTACCACAATCTGTGCAAGTTTCAGGGTCGATAGCGTAGATATCACCTTCTGAGATAGCTCCTACCGGACATTCGTCAATACAAGTACCACAAGCAACACAACTGTCATTAATTACGTAAGCCATTTTCTTTAGATTTTAAATTATTAGTACTAATTAGTTCGGCAAAAATAATGGTTTTCTTGATTAGTTGTTATCAAACCTGTTTAAATTCCCTTAATTTGTACCTTGTCTAAATAATAGTGGGGAGAAAACCGAAGGAAAATGCAATAAAATGTCACTTTCAGCGTTTTAAGGATGTGAAGCGCATTTGTCTGATAATCCTTACTTTACTCCTTGCTTTTGGTGCTTCGGCACAGAAGCGGAAGGTGCAGAACCGTCCGTATATCGATCAACGGAGGTGGCACTATGGTTTTTTGGCAGGTATCCATGTGCAGGACTATAAATTGGTGAATACCGGATATGTGACGGAAGATGGTCAGAGCTGGTTTGCTGATGTGCCTGAATATTCTCCCGGATTTACGGTCGGAGTATTGGGCGAACTTTATTTGAATCAGTTTCTTTCCTTGCGTCTCGTCCCGACATTACATTTCGGGGATAAGAAAGTAGTATTCCGCGAGCAAGCCAGTGGTGAAGAACATTCGCAGTCGATGAAATCCGCCTATCTTTCTGTACCGGTAGATTTGAAGTTTTCTGCTGAACGTTTTAATAATTACCGTCCTTATCTGGTGGCAGGTATTGCTCCTACGTATGATTTCAGTGTGAAGAAGCAGGGGGCCTTATTGGTAAAGCCTTTCGATTGTTATGTAGAAGTAGGGTTGGGGTGTGATTTTTATCTGCCTTATTTCAAGTTAATCCCGGAACTGAAGTTCTGTTTCGGACTGGCAAATCTTATTAAGAAAGACCGTAAAGATCTTACGGACCAATCATTATTGAAGTTCACGCAGTCAGTCGACAAAATTACTTCCCGAATGATTGTACTCACTTTTTATTTTGAATAAGATTCACCACAGAGTAGCAATACTAAAAGTGATGGGATAGCCATTCTCGGCACTTTCACTTACCATAAAGCTACCACCAAAATGTTCAAATAACAATTGATTGATTTTTAGCCGTATGGAAACTTGCTGGGAGGCAAATGCAGGATCAACTAACGGGCTGTTTGTGATACGGAATATCAGTAACTGATTTTCTTCGTCTTTGCTCAGTTGCATCTTCACTTCACGATCGGTATCGTTGGGTACAGGATAAATCAGCATACTTAATACAGCTTGGTTGAAGCGGTTGGCGTCCATTCTAAGCATTTGGTGTTCCACATCACTTTCCAGTTCGGCATGTATATGTCCGTTACTGTCTCTCCGGGCCATATATATAAGGTCGTTGCATATTTCCCGCATTTCGCAATTCTGTATCTGGAATTTCATCATTTTAGCTTCCAGGCGTGAGAGGTCGAGTACGTCGTTCACCAGTTGAATCAAATCTGTAGAATTTGCCTGAATAATTTCAGAATACTCCAGTTTTTCTTTATCATCCAATCCCATATCAGTAGAGAGCAACTGTGAAAAACCTACCACATTATTCAATGGAATACGGATATTGTAACTCATGTTTGCAAGGAAGCGGCTCTTTACTTCATTCGCTTCCTCAGCTATTTCACTCAGACGGGCCATTTCTTTCTCGTCTTTCTGCAATCTTTTTCTGCTGAAGTACATGTGGATAACGAAAGCAATCAGTGCCAGCAGGGCAATCCCAATAACGATCAATACAAAATAATGTATCTTTTCTTGTTGCTGTTCTCGTTTCAGCACCAGTTTATCCATATTGTACAAACTCTGTATTTGCTCCATTTGCGCGTTCGACAACCCTCGGTATAGAGAGTCCTTATCACGCATTACTTTCCTGTAGATGTTGATAGCAACCTCCGGATGCCCCATATCCACTAGAATATCTGCTTTCATAGCCATATATAGTATGGCATCCGGGAAAGACATCTGAAGTGTTAGGGTAATGGCATTATCCAATGACTCCAAGGCTTTTTCGTATTCTTTTCGGGCACGATAATATTCTGCATAAGCTTGCAGACGGGATACTCTGTACGGCAGGAAGGTGTTAGGGGTATCATATTCATCTGCTTTTTGCAGCTGTTCCCAGGCTTTCTTGGGGTTTCCCGTGCGGACATAGTAAAGGGCGTATTGAGTTTCCATTCCCATATATAGGGCTGAGTATGCATTCTTGAGTGCCGGTGTGGCGGTTATTAAGTCTTGTATCGCTACTTTCATCTGTTCCAGCGAAGCATACATTTTTTCATTATTATGCAGGAATGAATAAGCCAGCACAGCCTTCGACAACAGATTTATTTTATCCATCGGTCTGTCTTGCGGACTCATTAGGTGGAATGCTTCTTCCAAGGCCTTTGCTCCATCTTCGTAACGTAGTGTGGCAATGTAGCTGGTCATGAGGCATAGACAGGCTTCCCGCATACCATTGCTGTCATTCAGTTTTTTAGCTTTATCATACATGATGTTCGCTTCATGGATGGCAAGTTCTATCTGTTGGTTGATTGTATACATTTCAATCTGTAACTTCTTGGCTTTGAAGTAATCATTGTAATAATTATGCTTCTCTGCCAGAACTTCCATTCTGTTCATCCACTGCGTTACGCGTTTCAGATCCAGTTTATTGAAAAAGTAGATGATATGCTCATAGGTAGCAAGACTCTGATAACGGAGGTTGTTTTGCTCCGTAGCCTCTTTCAGCAATTTATTCTCATAATAGAGGAATACCGGTGTCTGCTGGTCCAGGCGGGCGATGTCATGCAGTACATCCAGGCGCGTAGAGTCGTGCGGCGCAGTGACGTAAATGCGCAATAGGCTGTCTTTAACGGCGCTATTTTGGGCATTGGCGGTGAATAAAATTCCAGTGCCTAATGCCAGTGCTATAATCAGACGCTTTATCATGCGCGACCCTCCTTTTTTTGTGTGCCTTTTGTCTGGCGTATGGGGTGTGTAAATAAGAAACGGGAACCTTCGTCATAGTCCGGATCAATCCATATCCTGCCTCCTATATGCTCTATAATTAGCTGGCAGATAGACAATCCGAGTCCGCTTCCTTGTGCGTTCTCATCCAACTTTTCGAAACGTTGAAATATATGAGCTTGTTTTTCTTTCGGGATACCACAACCGGTGTCTGTAACGGAGAATAGAGCCATGTCATCCGATTCTTTTTCCAGTTTCAGTGTGATGGCACCTTCTGTTGTGAACTTAGTTGCATTTATCAGCAGGTTTATCAGTACTTGCTGTAACCGAGAATCATCTGTTTCTATTTTCAATTCTTCCAGTGAGGTTACAAACAGCAGTTCCGCCTGTGTTTGTTTTACTTTGCCCACTGTGTCAGTAACATTTCTACAGGTAGCTACTGCATCATGTTCTCCAATGGAGAACTGCATCTTACCGAATTCCAGGCTCGACAGGTCAATCACATCATTTATTAGCTTCAATAGAAGTTCAGAGTTCTGTTGAATAATCTCAGTACATTGTAGTCGGGTGGCGTCATCCAACCCTTCTTCGGTCAGCAGTGCAGAAAAACCGGATAAAGCATTGAGGGGAGTACGTATCTCATGGCTCATATTCGACAAGAATACACTTTTTGCGCGCGTTGCACTCTCTGCGTTCCACCGGGACTGTTCCAGATTTTTCTTGGATAGTGCCACTTTCTTTTTCTGTTTTCTTTGCCATACGGCTAACATGGAGATGAAAGCCAATAATCCAAGTCCGATGAAGATGGAAGCAAGTACAATTCTGTTTTCCTGTGCTTTATTCCCCAGTTTCAGTTCATCTATCTGATAGGTTGCTTTCAATGCATTTATCTGGCGGATGTAACTTTTCGAAGCGAGAGTGTCAGTAACGGTATATAACTCCTGATATATCCGGCAAGCCTCATCAAAGCGCCCCAGTAATTTATACAAATATATCTTTTCGGCAGAAATCGAGCGATACTCCAGGGAACGTTTGTTGCCGGAAACCAGTTCGAGCAGTTTATTGTAAAGGGCAAGTGCTTCGTCTGCTTTTTGCTTGTCATGATCATCTGCTGCCAATGCACGGTAGCAGGCTGCTGTATAATAGTCGATGGAGAACCCATGAGCCGGCTCGTGAGTATGGTTTTGATATATGGAATCTGCCTTTTGCAGATACCGGAGCGCAGTTTGCTGATCTCCCGAGGAAATATAGTAAGTAGCATTTTCTATGAGTATGGGAATGGCGAGCGGATGTTCGGGCTGCTGTTCCAGAAGTTGGTTCAGGGGATTTACATACGTCATGGCCTCTTCCAATCGGTTCATCTGTTGCAAAAGAGTGGAGATTTTCACCAGGAGTCGATAAGTTTGCGGATTATTCGGGGATAAGTGGTGCAAGGCATCCAGATAGGAACTTAAGGCCTTGTCCTGTATGTAAGAGGCAGTATATGCCTGACCGATGGCTTGATTGGCAAGAGCAATACCGAAGTTGGAGTTCATGTCTTTGGCACTTTCGTACATATACCGTGCCCGGTCTACTGCCAGACTGAGGTCGCCTCGCATGATATATGCACTAACTTGCCATAACAGTAAGGTGAAATAGGATTCTTCTGTCCGGGGAAATTTCAGAGTAGGTGCCAGTTGATTTGTCCAGGAGATAATGCTGTCTATCGGTGTGTTGGCATCGTAAGGAATTTCTCTGCTGATAAGTGATTGCAATGCAGACAAGTGTTCATTGTCTGTACGAGTAGCGTATGTTCTCGTCGCAAAGGAAAAGAGCAAAATAGTAGCCACTGCCGATATAATAGCAATCTTTCTCAAAGTAGAAGATATTTTATTTAGATTATTCGCAAATGTAGTGATAAAACTAAAAAAACAAAATTATTTGCTGAATAAATAATGCAATCTTTTACTTATAATTATCAATATAGTTCCAAACCGAACTCATCTTTCAGTTGTAGCAGTGCATTGTTCTTTTGGGCCATCAGTTGAAATTTCTCTACACGACTGTAAGCACGTACCTTTTCGGTGGGGGCACTGACACGGACGGTCATGGTGGCTTTACTGTTTTTTAGGCGTTTACGTAAGTAACCTTGCAAGGTAGGAATCAGATCGGTAAACTCCTTGGCTGCAATGTCATTTTCTACAACAACTTCGAAAGTGGTCGCATCCAGCATGGTCAGGCGGATTACTTGCATACGTTTGGCAAGAGCAGTCTGCTCCTGTGGTAAGCGGCCGGCATATTCCTGCCAATAGTAGTTCACGTCCTTTTCGTTGAAGATGAAATCTTCCTCAGGTTGTGCATTCTGCTGAACGGTGGAAACAGTACGTTTCTGTTGCTCTTCGTCTACTCGCGGATGCTTGATGGAAACACCTAGACCGGACATTTTCATGACTGGTATTTTCTTTTCCTCTTTTCCTTGTGCCATCAATACGGCAGTAGGAGTGGGACGCATGGTCGTCTGCGAGCTAAAAGCTTGCTGAACTTCCGGCGAGAGAGAGGTAGCCCGGGCTGCGGGGGCTTGTTGTACAGGTCGGGGCTGTGCCGGAGCAGCGGTTGTAGCCTGCTGTTGGGGCAAAGCATTTGCGGCCTTTGGCTGCTGAGCGGCGGCAGGCTGCGAGAATATGGGTTTGATAGATTGTTTAGGGCCACGCCCATCGCCTGCATCGTCCCCCTCGGCGGTAAGCTGGGCTACCTGAATCAGAGTCAGTTCCACCAGCAAGCGCTTATTTTTGCTGGCACGGTAATTCAGATCACAATCGTTGCAGAGCTTCATAGCCCGGTAAAGGAAGGGCAACGGACACTTCTGTGCCTGAGACTGGTAACGTTCGCGAATACTGGCACCTACTTCGAGTAATGCCAATGTGGCGGGGTCTTTGCTTACCAACAGGTCGCGGAAGTGAGAAGACAGTCCTGTTACAAAATGACTGGCATCGAATCCTTTATTCAGCACATCATTCAGGAGCAGCAAAGCATCGCTGACCTGGTTTGACAGAAAATGATCTGTCAGTCGGAAATAATATTCGTAGTCCAGTACATTCAAGTTCTCGATTACGCTCTTATAGCTGATGTGTCCGCCGGTAAAGCTGACCACTTGGTCGAAGATAGACAAAGCATCACGCATACCACCGTCAGCTTTCAGGGCAATCACATTCAGTGCTTCCGGTTCGGCGGTAATTCCTTCCTTTGAAGCTACGTATGCCAGATGAGCAACGGTGTCTTCCACACCGATACGGTTAAAATCATAGATTTGGCAGCGGGAAAGGATGGTTGGCAAAATCTTATGCTTCTCCGTAGTAGCCAGAATGAAGATGGCGTGGCGTGGCGGTTCTTCCAGTGTTTTCAGGAAAGCATTGAAAGCCGAGGCAGACAACATGTGTACCTCATCGATGATATATACCTTATATTTACCTATCTGGGGCGGAATGCGTACCTGCTCTACCAGCTGGCGAATATCGTCTACGGAGTTGTTGGACGCGGCATCCAGTTCATGAATATTGTATGAACGCTGTTCGTTGAATGCCGTACATGATTCGCATTGGTTACACGCTTCTCCATCAGCCGTAGGAGTCATGCAGTTGATGGTTTTGGCGAAAATACGGGCGCAAGTGGTTTTTCCCACGCCGCGCGGACCGCAGAACAGGTAAGCATGTGCCAGTTTGCCGGTGGCAATGGCATTCTTCAGCGTAGTGGTCAGGGCACGTTGTCCCACTACCGACTCAAAGGTGGTAGGGCGGTATTTTCGTGCCGATACGATATAGTTTTCCATGATTTGGGATATTCTTGTCCGTTACAATTTGTGCAAATGTACACAAAAAAAAGGAATTTCTCAGTTATTCCTCTTATCTTTGTAGGCGAAGAATCTCTCCCGGGCTTCTTTAATTATTAATTTTTTCATTCTTTAATTTGTTTATCAATGGATAAATTAGCGACACTTTGGGCCTTTGTTTGCAGGCGTAAATACCTGATTACGCTTGTGGTGTTTGTGGTTATTGTCGGTTTTCTGGACGAGAACAGCATTGTGCGCCGCATGGGCTATGCGAATGAAATCAGCCGTTTGAATAATGAGATAGAGAAATACCGGGCAGAATATGAAGAGAACACAGAGCGATTGAACGAACTAGCTGTGGACTCCGGTGCCATCGAACGCATAGCGCGTGAGAAGTACCTGATGAAGAAACCGAATGAGGATATTTACGTATTTGAAGAAGACATCGAAAAATGAAATCCCTGATACCTGCTTTGTTTACTGTAGGCGCTTTGATGGTGCTGTTTGGTGCTGCCGTCTATATTACCGGTTGGGAGCCTGCTCCCTATGTTTATACGATTGGTGCCACTATGGTAGCGTTGGCACAGATCAATTCACCTTCCAAGAGCAATAGAGCCAATGTGAAGCGCCTTCGTCGCCAACAAATATTTGGTGCGTTGCTGTTGGTACTTACGGGTGCATTCATGTTCTTTACTTATGGAAACGAATGGATTGTATGTCTGACGGTTGCTGCCATACTGGAGTTGTACACGGCTATCCGTATTCCACAGGAAGAGGCGAAAGAATAATGCTAAAACGTAAATCCTATCCCGATATAGTATCCTAACTTCTTTGACTGATTGGAATAGTTGAGTTCCGCCTCGATAGGTCCTATGATACTATTGTAGCAGTACCCTATACTGCCGCCCGCCAATCCGTGTGTATTTGTTCCGCCAAACAGATTTTCTATCTTGTTGGCTGTCCGTCCATAACTGCCCCGAACTACGATATACTGATTCTTGTAAGTTCTTGCCCTGACTCCCAACATTCCTGTCAAGATGGCATCCGGACTCATTTCGATGTGATTGATACCTGTGAAAGGGATCTGTTGTTCCATATACCGTCCCGGCACATTACCGCCCACGAAGTTAGATATGGCCAATGACTGCGTATTCTTTCCAACCACCCTTCCATACACCGATGGTATGATGGTGAATACCCGGTTTGGTGAGAAATATCCGCTCCAATGAGTTTGGAATACGGACACGGGACTGTTCGAACCATACGTTACCATGTTATCTGTATAGAGCCTGTACGCTGCTTCCCATTCCATTCCTTGAGTAGAGAATCGCTGATTATTCAGACTATTGTACATGATACTCGCCTGATAACTGAGCAAAGCCTTGTCACTGGATCTTGTAATGGAAACGTCCGGTCCCGAGGGCCAGTCATGGTAATTGAATTTCTCGAAGTGGATTCCCGCCTTGACAAGCATTTTATACCAGCTCTTCGTGAATCCGACCCAAGCCATGTGATGCACGTAGGTCAGATTCATCAGTCGCTTACCTTCTTCGTAAAGATTAAAATCATTGTATCCTATCTGATATCCTGTATTTATATCCCAGCTTTTTTGTGGTGAGTAAGTATATTCAAGCCTTCCAAAGGTCCGCTTTCCTAACCGGGTAGTGAGGCTTAACTGCGATTTCTTCTGTGCTCCGAAATAACCCCTCGCATTCAATAACAATACTGCCAGTTCTTCATTATCAAACCGTCCTCCAATATTTATAGTATTGACTGGTTTTTCATGGGGAGTGATTTGTGCTACGGAAGGTATCGTATCCAGCATAGCCCGTGTTGGTATTTTGAACGGTCCGGGATATTCCGCCCGGTAATTCGTACGGATACCTATTTCTTTTTTCAGTGCAATCAGCTTGTCCCAGTCTTTCATGGCGGCTTCTTTACCTCTGCGCATCAGGGTATCCAGTGCCTCGTGGTTGAAACTTGCCGCTGAATAACCGTCTACATCTACCTGAATATGGATGTTGCTGTCCTTCACATTTTTCCTGTAACTCTCTTCTCCCACCAGATTCAGAATTTGCCCGAGTACATTCGACATGCTTGTCAGCTCATCCGCTTTCATTAACGGATTTTGTACATCGACTCCGATAATAATTTCCGCTCCCATTTGCCGGGCAATGTCTACGGGATAATTATCCGTCAGTCCGCCGTCCACCAATACCATGCCATTGAGATAAACAGGGGCGAATACTCCCGGAATGGACATACTGGCGCGCATGGCAGTTGCCAGAATACCGTTGTGGAAAACGACTTTGCTGCCATTCACGATGTTATCCGATACACAGGCGAATGGAATAGGCATTCGGTTGAAAGAAATGGAGTCGTGATATCCAACTGTCAGTTCGGAGAGTAGCCGGGAGATATTTCTTCCTTTTATAATTCCGGCATCGGATACATGTGCCGATTTCCCTGCAATTGGTACAGACAGCAGGTATTGTTCTTCTCTTAGCTTCTCGCTCAACAGTGTAGTTTCCGGATCAAGAGCATCGGAAAGCAGATATTTCCAGTCCTGTGCATTGACAATGCTGTCCAGTTGTTGCGGGGTGTAACCAATGGAGTATAGGCCGCCCACGATGGCGCCCATACTGGTGCCCACTACGTAGTCTATCGGAATACCGGCTTCCTCTATCACTTTCAGTGCTCCAATGTGCGCTACTCCTTTAGCGCCGCCGCCACTCAATACTATTCCCACTTTCTTACGGTTCTGTGCTCCGATCGTACAGGCAGAAAACAATACTATAATTAATAAAGACAAGGATTTATATTTCATAATCGGGAGATTGTTACTAATCGTTCAGAGTAAGTAACAAATAAAGTGGGCAAATGGATTCAATAAAAGCAGTTTTACTTCATAACGGTATAGAAAAGAGCAAAAGTGTTTAGTGATAAGTGATAAGCGCCATTTGGTATATTATTTTTTAGACACGGATGACACGGATAACGCGGATTTAAAAGGCTGCGCTATAAAAGTGGATAAAAA